>Ga0222719_10000252_pt1 | contig 54428 bp, 64 predicted proteins | sample C33_34DmetaG_FD_165039 | JGI IMG/M metagenome (GOLD analysis project Ga0222719, IMG submission 165039) | Estuarine water microbial communities from San Francisco Bay, California, United States - C33_34D | ecosystem: Environmental > Aquatic > Marine > Unclassified | place: USA: California...
GGAATTGTGTATGGACTGCCGGGGTAAGTACCTAATGGTCGGGTGGTTTCGCCTGTATTGTACCCTGTAGTATTTCTCCGACCTGCGTAAGTAGTGCCAAAGCTAATACTACTGTCGTACCCGTAAGTATCACTGCCACTTGTACCAGCGGTAGCGTACCATTGAGCGTCAGTTATATACACTGTGTTAGAGCCACACGTCATACGAATAACATTACCAGAAGCACTTTCTCCACCTAACGCCCTGACAAAATCAGTGGCTAAACGAGCCATACCACGAGAACCTGCGGTGGTACTTGAGCCTGTATCAGTTAAACCTTGCGTAGGAGAATATAATGTACCTACAGCGGCTTCACCTAAACTATCACCAACAATTTCATAAGTAGAATTGTATGATCCGCCTGTCCCTGCATGTCTATAGAACAGCATATAACCGTCAGCGTCTATATAAACTTGTTGGGCGGTGAATCCAGAAGATGTTTTACCTGTTATCCAGTATCTTCCCGCTGTAAATGATGAGCCTAAAGCATCAATAATATCAGAACCATATTCAGGTGCTAAAGCTGCTGTTGAGCCATCGAGGACAACATTTGACATTTGCTGCCAAGATGTACCATCCCAGTGTTTTATAACGTTATCAGAAGTATTATAGTACATATCTCCTGCATTTGGAGAACTAGGATTAGAAGAAGCATTAGGCACTCGAATACGACTACTATCAGCTAAAAATGTGCCATCATTTATATTATTTGAATTAAGGTCTAAATTACCGCCTAGCTGAGGAGTTGTGTCACTAACAACGTCAGTGCTAATATTATCAATCTGAGTTTGATAGTCATCAAACAAAGCTGCTGTTGGACGTAGTTCAAAACGATCACCGATTGCGTAAGCACGAGCCGTAGTATTATCTTGTCCTCGTACTACTGTCATAGAGTCAGAAGAACGAGCAGTAACTTTTACAATTTCAATATTGTTAGATGTATCAACCAGTGTGCCAAAAAAATAGTCTCCTGCGCCAAGTGTAGGAAATCTAGCACCCTGTCCACTGTCGAGCGTAATCGTAGTATCCGTACTTGTGATACCTGCGGATATTGTTGCGTATCCGTTATTAGTTACCTTTACGCCCATATCTCTTTACTCCGTAGGATTATATCCTGTCATCGCTGTAACCTCATCTTGAGTAAGGCCAAGGTCTAACAGTTTTTGATTTCCGTTTGCTGCGTCTGTTGTTTTCTTTGTTTCGGCAGCAATTTCATCAGTGTTTACTTCTTCTTGCGCTTGGCTTATCGCTTCCCAAGTAACAGCAGCTGGCTTTGCGTCTGTTGACATAATGTTCTCATTGTCTGTGCTTTCTACAAACCATTCAACAGTATCTAAATCAGCAGATGATTGGATAATTGGTGTGTCTGGATGCGTTCTAAACGCAACATCAACATCTAATTTTGCTAGACATTTTGCTAAATCAATTACCATGCTCTCCTCCTATACTTCTATTTCCATTAAAGTAATTATGGTGTGACTGGTGTAATCAGCAAAACTAGTTCCACCGCCAGTCCTATTTATAAAGACAGAGTTTGTACCAGTACTACCACCGTTTAATTCTCTTACTACAAGCCTATATCTGATTGCCGTTGTGCTGCTGTTGTGGCTATCAATGATGTTTATACCAATGGCCTTTTGCGTGTCGTCTGCGCTCTCACCAGTGTATGAGTTAATACCCATTCGAGTGGAACCATGAAAAGCAACGCCACCTAAGCTTGATGATGTATTATCGCCATACACATAAACCAATCCTGTGCCATCACTATTATCTCTTTGCATCATAAAAGATGGATGAAAGTTAGAGCCACCAGATACTGTAATACCTCCAGTAATTAGTATTTTAGATGTTGTTGATAGTGGGGTGATTGCCATATATCCACTAGAACCAACAGCTGTATAAGCGGTTACTGAGCTACCCGGTTTACCTATGTTTTGAGAAGTGGCGTGATAATGCACAGCTTGCAAAAATTTACTGCCAGTACCCCAAGATTCATTTGTGCCGTCAGTAGTTAGAACTTTTCCTGCGTTACCAGTTTGAGATGGCAACGAGTATGGGGTTACTGTACCCCACGATGAGTTAGTCCCGTCAGTTGTTAGGTACTTACCACTGTTTGAAGTCTGTGAAGGTAGAGCAGTATCAATGTCAGTAGCATCAGTAATACCCTGCGCTGTAACACGAAGTTCAATTCGATCTGCAATCGCATACGCTCTTGCTGTCGTGCTTTCTTGACCACGAGTTACAGTTAATACATCACTAGAACGTGCAGTACATTTTACAATCTCAAGGTTGTTGGACGCGTCAATTAACGTTGCGTAGAAATAGTCACCAGCACCGAGAGATGGGAAACGTGCACCATGACCACTTGCTACCGTAATACTAGTATCGGAACTTGTGATACTAGCAGCCAGAGTAGAATGGCCGTTATTACTAAATTTGACGCCCATAATTTTACTCCTTAGTTAACAGTAACAGTCCAAGTAATACCTAAAGTATCAGCTGCACCTTTGTTAATTACAGAAAATACAGTTCTACAAAGCATATCACCACTTGAAGAAGCATTAAAAATACCTGCTTCAGTGATTGCTCCTGTACCTGTACCTGCACCAAATGTTGCTACATAAGCAACTGCGTTACTAGTTACAGTAGTTGAAGTCAAAGAAACTCGACCAGCTTCTGTACCAAGTGTTGCGTCACCAGCTGCTGCTGCAGTAGTGCCTGTACCGATTGCCATATGGCTCATAGCGGTAGCAGTTGCATCTTTCATTCGTGATGCGATATACTCTTTACCGTCAGTAACGACGATGTTAGGAACAGTTATTTCTTTAGTAACGTTCCCTTCTGGATTTGTAACGGTGATCTTAAGTTCACCTGTTACTTTGATGTTGTCATTAATCATACCCATCTCCTTTGTTAAACATAAGCTCCGGCACATAGCGGAGTTTCATTCATATAATGTCCACCGCATGTACGATCTTCCGTATCAGTATACATAAAGTTGACAATTAGTCCAGCGTTTGTTAGCTCGCCGTAAGTTATTGTATCAGCATTAATAACTGCGTTGTTTATTCTTTCTGCAGCCCCTATAACACCCGTATTTGGTAGCTGTTTTATAGTATCTAAAGCACTGGTGTGCATGAACGTATAGTTCATGCTTGTATGAAGCCCATTAACCTGTGCTTCGTAATCTACATCACGGAACCTAAAGGCACTTTGTACAAACTCAAGTGCATACCATCTGACTGCATCACCTCCTACACCACCTAATAAACCTTCATTAAACATACCAGCGTAGTCTTCATTCATCAGATAACCGGTATCTACTAGTCGTTCTGCGTAATCATCACCTATACCTTTATGGTAACCACGGAGAGATGGTGACTCATTACCATCGTTCATGTAAGCAAAATCAGGGTATAGATAACTAGATTCACCAAGTATTAGATTTAAGTTAATACTTTCAGAAGCTGTTGCTGTGTCTGAATAGGCTACAGTTACAGCAAAAGTATTGATAGTTTCTGATGGACTAAACGCATCTGATAGTGGGTGTGTTGGACTAAATACAGCAGACTCAGTTACTGAAACTGGATCAGCGTCAGCATCTGCGTCGCTACGATCAAAGTCCACATTCTCTGTAAACGTCTTAACATTAATTTCAGTAACAGTTACAGAATCAGATTTAGCTAAGTTTACAGTAAACGCATCGATTGTTTCTGTTGGAGTACTAATAGAATCTGAAAACGCAGGTCTAACATCAAACTTAGTAATAGATTCACTAGGAGTTACAGTCTCAGTTTTAACAAGACTTGGATTATTTTTAATTCCTTCTACTGCTGTAACCGAATCAGTTTTAGGTATTTCAGGGTTTAAAGCAGGAGAATCTGAAGCTGTTGCTGTGTCTGCGACATCAGGTCGCGTAAAGTTTTTAGCTGTAGTTTCTGTAATACTTGGTGAATCTGTAAGTCCTTTAGTAACAGCAAACGTATTAATTTGTTCTGCTATGTTAATTGGATCAGGGTCTACATCATCGTCACTAGGGTCAAAGTCAACAGAAGAATTAATAATTTTAATATTATCACCAGACATAGTGACCGAATCAGTTTTACCATCTGGTGTGATGGTCTTAGCCGCAGCTTCCGTGATACTAACAGTATCAGAAAATTGAGTAGTAACATCGAACTGGTCTATAGCTTCAGACGCAGTCGCTGTATCTGCGACATTTTTTCCGATATCAAAATCATCAATAGCTTCAGAGGTAGAAACAGAAGCTGTAATCCCCGGTTTAGTTGGGTGTTTAGCAGAAGATTCTATTACAGAAGTTTCATCGTTATCAGCTAATTCACCGACTGTAATTTCTTTAGCATCACTGTCAGACATAGTGACAGGTGTTGGATCAACGTCATCATCCGTTGGATCAAAGTCAATCGGGTTAGTAACAGCTTTAAATATACCTTCGTTGACTGTTACCGAATCACTAGGGCTTAAGTTTATGTCTTTTTCTGGATCAGAATCAGACATTGTAATATCTTCATCTGGAAATTTATCAATTCTTAAAGCAGATGACTCAGTTATATCTACTGATTGAGCAGGTAACGGACGTGTCTCAATTAGTTCATAAGTATATGAAATAGACGCACCGTCTGTAGAATAAGTTATATCTTGGTAAGAAGATGAGTAACTATAAGATGCTACACTAACAGTTACTGAGACGATGGCTGATAGTGTAATATTAGATACACTAACGTTAGCCATTAGAAATTATCCCGTACTCTAAAGTTCAACGTATCGTAAACTGTTTGAACACTACCGTTGAAATTAATTATAATTTCACCTTCATATTCACCGGGGTCTACGTCCAGAACTCCTCCTGAAAAATCAAAATAAACCTTACCGTCAGAGCCATCAGTAAGTTTAGTTGTAGTAATCGTAGATAGAGTAGTTGTACCGCCTTTAAGTTTAAACTTAATAGTAACAGTAGTTGTAGCTGCTGATAAATCTAATGCAGCATTTCCTACATCATCTCTAAGTGTTAGAGTGATTTGAGGTAATTCATCTCCTTGAACTAATTTAATTGTATCAGCCATAATCTACCTCACGCAAACCTCTGCATCTGTACACGCATAGATGCTTTAGATGCACCGAGATTAGTTCTTGCTCTACGCTCTGCAGTCTTCATAACAAACTGCTTAGCATGATATGTAGCTAACTCTCTATCACTCCATGTTCTATCTGGTAATACCAGTAAGTGTTGTAGTGCTCCGTGCATAATTACATTTTCTAATTCATCAAGAACTGTTTTATCCATCTTAGTAGCAGTTCTCAACGGTTTAAGACACACTATCATTCTAACATCATAAGTTACAGAATTATCTGGAACTGGTGCTAAAGAAAAATGATCGGGGTCTAATTGTGTTACATACCTAGGTTCCGCCCTCTCATCGACAGCTTGATTAGGCCATTTAGGATACATGTCATACATCTGCTCTAGCGTTACCGGATTAAGTTTATTCTCATTCACAGTAGCCGTTAACACAGCATGAACTTCTGCGTCGTTAGGAGTGTCATACTCATAATCATACGCACCGGGAACTAAACGAATCCTTGGTTGTTCATACCGCCAAGCAAGTGTTTTTTCACACGCTTCTATTGCCGCATCACGAACATATTGTTCTACAACTGGTGTAGGACAACCGGGAACGCTAGGCGACAACCTAGTAACAATACTTAAAAAAGTTCTATCAGCCATTAGACAACATCCTCCTCATCTAGCCCTGCTCGCTCAGTATCAGTTACTTCTCTACTTTGCGCAGCTACACCAAGAGACTGTGTAAACGACTGTTGGAATAACTGTGCACGTTTTGAATTAACGTGTTCGTTGTCAACAGACTCAGCCAAGAAAACCGTAGCATCAATCACAACAGGAAAATAAGCATCTGCTAATAGAGCTACAGTAGTAGTGCCATCATAAGTTGGTGGCGTTTGTGCATATTCACCGACTAGCACTTGTCCGCTAGGGGCTTTCGGATAAATAAAAAATTTGTTTGCGTTTCTAACATGACGCATATAGTTAACAGCAGCACCTGCAGCATCATTCATCCAAGAAGGGTATGCTTGATCTAGTGCTTCTCTGTTTGTTTCAATAATTCCGTTACCATTTTTAACTGAGTAAATATCTATCAATCGAATAGAATCAGAAGGCATAGACTGAATAACAGAATCTGCAGTACAAGTGATGTCACCAATATAAGCAAAAAGATCAGGACGCAACACAGCAATACGCTTAAGCGCTTGGTTTGCAAATCCTATCAGTACAGAATCAGAATAACGCTGTGGGCTATTTGTATCCTGTAGGATTCTTCTTACCTCTGTAATGACATCATTTAATATCATTTAGGCAATCCTTTACTTGCTTCTTCCGCAAGGACTTCAGGTGTAGAGTCTCCATCTTCTGGAATCTCTGTTTCTAAATTTACTTTAGCCTTACGAGTGCTTTGTTTTTTTGTAATAAACTTTTCTGGGAACGCTTGTTCCTCAGTAATTTCTTCAGTGTTAGGATTCTCAGCTAGAATTTCATTCCAACCGTAAATCTCACCATCTTTTATATTTCGTAACCATCGGCCTGCCATCATGATCTCCTTAATGCTTTAACTCTTTTAGCTTCCCCTGCGGGTTGCCCCAAATTCTTTTTTTGTGCAATGCGACTTTTCTTTTCAGAAGCAGTAAGTTCGCTTGAAGTTTTAGGTGTGTCTTTAGATACTCGTTTAGATGGTCTACAATAAGGTGTACCTCGTTTTTCACCTTCACTACGACCGCAGGGTTTACCTGTACGAACATCTACCCACTTCTCCTTAAACCAGCGCTTAAGCTTTGCTCCTTCTTCAGTTTTGCGCACAGCCATATCTTAACCTTTTTTAACACGTTTTGACGTCTTTGTATTCTTATTTTTAGAGTTTCCCCAATTAGACGCTCCAACTTTTCTACATTTAGCCAACGCACCTGACGCATAAGCAGAAGGCCAAACTTTATATGCTTTCTTTACTTTAAAATAACATGCGTCTTTATTAGCCATAATATCACCATTTCTTACACGACCAATATCGTGCTGTCATTTTTGACGGAGGGTTACTATCACAACCGTGTCTTGCTCGAAACGATTTACGACGATTAGGCTGGTCTTTCTTAATAGTCATATTGGCATCACCAAACCGGATAATTTTTTCTTTTCCGTTTTGACATGCTTTCACAACAAACTTTTTACCGCCCTGTACTTGACGCTTTGGCTTATTACAAGCCATCTTTGATTTATCAATAGCCACCAGTCACCTCCTATAAGAGAGGGGGGCCGAAGCCCCCCAATCTATTTAAGAGCAGTCAACCATTACAACTGTTAGAGACATAACCGCTGCGTCTGCTGCGTTAACAGTAACAACATCGATTGTATCTTCTGCAGTGTAATACTTACCATCTGCGTAGCCAGTAGGAGTACCTGCTGACGGAGCAAGAGAATAAGCTGCTGCCGCATTAGCGTTAACACCGTCAAGGTAGCCATCAGGGTCAGTGCCGTCACCGACATCAACCGTAAGAGTGCCACCTTCTGCAGTAGTAACATTTAGAACTACCGAAGTAACCAGCGTGTTAGCTGGAACTTTGATAACTTCTAGAACATCACCTGCAGTTAGTGCTGTTAGACCTGCTGCTGAACGTGCAGTAGTAATTGCTGCAAAGTTCAAGTCTACTGTAATTGCGGATACCTTGTTGATACCTGCTGCAACGTGAGCTGCACCAGTTCCAAGTTGATAACCTTTTCCATCGTTATATGTAGCCATAGTTCAGTCCTCCTTATACGCTTACAACCATAGTTGCTAGAGCTTCTGGCTTAACTACTTTATAGCCATAAACTTGCAAACCACGGATGATGTTACCGAAAGTAGTCTCTGAACGGATAGTCTCCATATTTGTCATCTGAGATGCAAAAGTGAAGCCCATCTTATGACCAGCAATACAGCTGAACTCAGAACCATTTTTATAAAGGTTGTGAGATACATAAACTGTGAATCGGTCAATCATACCAAGTCTACCGTTTCTCAAAGGTGAAGTGCTGTCACCAGTGATAGAAGCATCTTTCAAGTCTGATTGCTTGATAAGACCTGCCATCTTAGCTGGAATGATAAGGAAACGATCCTGTTCAGGACTATTAGCCTCATCCAACACAGTGCCTGCGTCGACGATAGAATCGATAACATTCGACTTAGTTAGAGACAATGGACTACCTGCGACACCTAGGTTTAGGTTGCCAGAGATACGACCAGCTGAAGCACCTTTGTTAGCTGAAGATACATCAGTCAACAGATCAGTTAGAACACGCTGATCGATCTTGATCTTCATACGCTCGGAAGCGTCTTTAGACCACTGATCCATCATTGCGATGTCAGACTGAACTTGGTCAACATCATCTTCAACGCAAGCAAAGTACTCGCCTTTGTCGATAACAAGTTGAAGTTTCGCTTTGTCAGGGTTTTCAACTGCAAGAGTTTGTCCCTTAACATACGTTTTGATGGTGATTTCTGGTGTAGTACGGATATTAACCGTATCTCCCATCTGACGGATTTCACCTTCATAATCCGTGTTCGAGATTGCTGCGAGCACTGTAGCGTCGTAGAAATTCTCGATCAGCTTTCCACTCCAGATTTCTGGAATGAAGTTGCCGCTATAATCGGGGCGACCCCCTGATACTGCAAAAGCCATAATGACCTCCTTTTAATTAAGCAGTTACGATGCGACCTTCCCGCTGTGCAGCGAAAATGTCACGTTCAATTCGACCCCTTTCATCTTCCCTGCCTTTAAACTTTCCTTTACGAACATCTTCGAAAAATTTCGAAATATCCGCTGGGGAGTAGTTCTGACTTGCTTGAGTTGTAGGTTTACCAGAACGTCCACGTCCCGGTGCAACTTGTTTTTCAAGCTGAGAGTTTGAAGTTGGTCGGTTCTCACGAGCAGTTTCGGGTACTCCAAATTCCTTTTGCCAAGCCGCAAAGAAACTCGCTACACGTTTAACATCTAGATTAGATTGTGCATCTTCTAGATACGTTTGACGACTAATACCAGTTAGAGGGTCGACTGCTAACAACCAAGACTGAAAGTCTGCGTTGTTATTAATGTCTTGCCAATTTGGTACCGCATTGGAAAGTCCAGACCAAAACGCTTGTTCGCTAGATGCTTTTTGCTGTGCTTGTACTTGATGTACTTGAGGCACAACACCTTGTATCTGCGCGATCATTTTCTCCAACTGTGCAATACGCCCATTTGCTGTATTGACTTCTTCCCTAGCTGCTCGACGCATGACGTCAATCGAATCCCCATATTCCTTCATATCAGCATCCGTGATTAACGGATCGTTTGATACTTCAGGCTGAGCAGGAACTTGATTCTGCATAGTGCTAAGTAATTGTTCCAGTTGGGCTACTCGGTTTTGCATTTCACGGTTGTTCGCATTTAAACGCGGAACATCTGCGTTATACATACCTTGTAACGTTTTGTACTTTTGTTCCCAAGTTTCTTTTGGTTTAGTGTCTGATTGATTTTGCTCAGAAACCTCAGACTCAGGTGCCTTTTCATTAACACTGTTGGAAGGCTGTTCTACAGGTTTCTCATCAGGTACTACAGTTGCCTCGGCATTTTCTGCCTGTACGTTTTCTGTTTCGCCGTTGAGTTCCTTATACAATGCTTGTACTTCCTCAGACTGTTTTTGAACTTGCTTTGGTATTCCCATAATCGCTCCTATCGGTGTGCGTAATTAAAAGCAGGCTGTCATTTTGACTTTGCCGCCATTTCAGGGGACTCTACTATGAGCTTAATTAGCTCTAACAAAACCTGACACCGCCCCTGTGCAAGTGCCACATTCTGTGTAGCGTTTGGTAGCCGCGATAACTCATCTGATCCCCATTCCTGAATAAACTGTGCGAACTCAGGATATTGGTGAACAATTTGAGCTACTGCTTTGACAACTTCAGGATCAGGTCTTTTCATCTAACCCTCCCTGCGCCACCGTTGCCAACTGTGTTTGCTTCCATTCCACCCTTGGGAGAACCATCAGGCTGTACAGCTTGAGCTTCTGCCTGCTGTTGAGCAGCCATGATCTCAGCCTTAACTTTATCCTGATAACCTTCTCTTTCCCTAGATGGAACAATATCATCCACAGGCATTTGCAACCCTTTGGCAATTTCACGAAGAATCGCGGAACGACCTTTCTTACCAACGATCTCCATATCGATTTCGTTGGCGGTTGCGTTAAGAAACTCAATTCGACGCATGTTGACAGTTTCCTTGACAGCAAGGTTAACTGCACCTTTCGGCATGATATCAACATCGCCTTTAATACTTTCGTCTTCATCATATCGCATGTTATACACAAATTGACGGTGAACAATAGGCTTAATAATGTCACTATCGATGTGCATAACTACTTGACGTATCCCCTTACCGGCTGACCCCATCAACATAGATAACCCTGATGCAGTACGTCCTGCTCCCTGAACATTCAGGTCACCATAAACATAAGAGGGAATGCCTGAATGGTCATCAGCCAATTTGCTAAACTTGTCATATACAGCCATTAATGTATTTGCATTATCGTCTGGCTGAGTAAACCGAACTGCAGGAGAACTAGAACCAAACGGATCATTAGTTACCTGCCAAATCTTCCAAGGATGTAGCTGAGTAATATCTTCATTAGGCGGGATACGCTCAAGATTAACTTCTACTTGAGGGCCTGATGAAATACCCATGTTATTAATTAGTGCACGAGCAGATGCGTTACATACGTTTTGCAAGTCTTGAATGATTTCTGGAATACCTTTACCCCAGAAAGAACCCGGCCCTTTAATGAATGATGTTTTAGCGTAAGGCTTTTCACCTAGCGGATCATAATTAAGTACAGCCTTAATAACGTAGTTACCTACGATCCATACGTTAGCATCGTATTCACGAGCTTGGTCTTCAATTTCTTCTTCGTCCATACCCCATTCAACAAGCATCTTACCGCTGACTTTACCCCAGAACTCTAGAGCGTCATAAATGTCGGTAGGTCTTGACTCAGTATGGAACTTACGTTCTTCTTCATCTTTAAGTAATTCGACATCTTCGTTAACCCAAGATTGTCCATTACCAATTTCTAAAACTTTTCGAATAGCATCTTCGTCATATCCGGGTACGCCGATCATATCCGCCAACTCTGAACGAGTTAGTGGATGATGTTCAAATAAATAACCGTCCTTGATATTCGTAACACCCGGCTCAGGATAAATCTTAAATGGGTCTACTCGTTCAAACTCAGGTGCAATTACTTCAGTTGCCTCGACAGTAGTTCTACCATCAGGGTCTTTCGTATAACCTAACTTACGTTGTCTACGAACGACAGGCCCTTTAAGAAAAGCACATGGGTATGTAACTAGATCAGTGATAAATTCGTTAAATGAATCTCCCCATCCACCTTGTGCAAACTGGTCAGAGATTTTAACTTTCATTTTTTTCGCACGGTTGTCTGCATCTTGCAGCAACTTAAACCTGTAATCTTGCGCGAGCATTTCTTTCATCTCTGCAATATCACTAGGTGTAGGTGCTTGGCCTTTATCCTGTACCATCTTAATAACTTCAGCTGCAAAAATATTTTGTAGTTCTGCAGTCTGGTCAGGTGATAAATCAGGAATAGGGGTTGGTTGCAAATCCCAAGGTGGGGTTCCTTGGTCGAGGAGTATATCACGCAACCAACTTTCTGCTGCACGACATTTGACTTCTGTTATCATCATATAGATATCAGAGCCACCTTGTTCGTGAATCTGTTTTAATTTGTCTGCTTCGTATTCACCATTACGTTGGCGTAATCCCCGAAGCATAATATTTTCGATTGGTTTCTTAGAACGCCTAGCTGCGTCCCAACAAGTTCTAAGGTAACCGGTAATTCCAAGAACAACACTATCCGCTTGACGCTCAGCGAGCGCCTTATCACGCATTTCTTTTTCGCGTTTCGTTAGGGTAGCGTTATCAATTACCTGTAGCATTTATAACCTCTAGTCTTTTTCTTTTTTCTTTTCCAAAATTTCTAAGTCTTTCATCTTGACTACATCTTCGGGATCGTTCTTATCAGTATACACGACTCCTCCGTCCTTGTAGCTTCGGACTTTGACTTGTATTTGCTTGTAAGGTTTACCTTGTCCGCAATTCATAATCAACCTCCAATAAGTATATATAGATCATAGTATACACACAAGTTTGTTTTTGTCTAACACAAAAATAAACCCTCTACCGGGGCAAATCGATAGAGGGTTAAAGAAGGTAATGTCAATGAAACGTTGGATGACACGCATATAATATCAAGTCCAGCCCGCCGCTGCAACCCTCTTGATTGCTCTTTTTTGATTAGTATACGCTGCATCGCTAGCATGATTGATGTGTAACATGAGATATTGTAGCGCTTCTGCAACATGCGAATGCTTGTTCTTTTCGATGTTACCATTCTTGTGATGGAATCTATATCCACCCATCATGGCTGCTTTAAGCTGTGTACACTTAGGGTCAAGTAGGAATGCAGCATCGCCGTCGACTTGCCTCATCAGATAGTCATCCACCGCAGACAAACGTGCTGACACGCTGTTTGTCTTAGCTGGCATAACTCGTAAACCTTCTGCCTTAATTATATCAACTGCACTTCGTTCATCAGTTTGTGCTCGTTGAATACCTGCGGGATCACATATCACTAGGACAGGTGCCGCTGAGAATCTTTCAAATATCATTGGTTTGAGAATGGTGCGGACGAAACGCTGAATGCCCATATCAAAGGAAACCGCCTCATCAAGTATCAACGTCCGCCCGCGAGGGTCTTGTTGCCCTATAACAGCTGCCGGTGTCAACCCCAAATCCATACCAATTACAACCGGACGTACTCCGTTTATGATTGGTCGAATAGGTTCTGACGCAATATGGTAGTCAGGTCTAAAGTATTTATACACAGGTTGTCCCGCAGAACTTAACCCATATTCCCCATCAATATACACACGAATGTATTCTTCTGAACGACCCTGTGTGTCGTAGTACCCATCGGGGAGATTCTCAACATTCTCTGCAAAGTGACTACGACCTGATGGTTGTTTAAACACATCCCATCCGTTGTCGTTAGGACTGACTCCATCTTTCGCATCGAGTCCTTCCATTTGATAGTACCACCAAGTGTCCATGGTCGGGGGGTTAGTATCGCCCCACATTCCATGCCACGTCGGGCCACCATCTTTAGCCGAAGGGAAACGTCCAATACGTTTAGACATCGCATCAACAATGTCAGGGTGAATATCCCGACACTCGTTAAACCATGCGAACGTTAATTCAAGTGAGTTCAAGTTTGCAACATCATCCGCATCGTCTAGCGCACGGAACATGATCTCACATTCTACATCACCCACCTTAAAGAAATACGTCTTGGTGGTACGCATAAAGTTACCACATGAGCCGGGCGGAAACCAATCCAAGAATGTTTTGATTGTCGTATCCTGCAACTGACGTGCAGTTTCTCGGACAATCGCTACTCGTGATTTACGAATACCATTACTGCTTGGATTTTGCATCGACGCCCGACGCACAACTTCAAAACAACTCGCAACTGATTTACCCGAACCAACAGGCCCCATAAGGACACGCATCTTCGAATTAGAGTTCATGAACTCTCGACAGGTTTTAGTTGGAGTGTAGTCTATATTCATTAAATAATAATTCCGCCAAGAATGAACGCAATCACTACTGCAGCAATAACTCCTTTATGAAGCTTCGCTCGCCTTACCCATTCTTGAGGTGTATGACCGAATACAATCATGTTGCCTCCTTTTCATTTATTAATAATACAACATACTGAGTCGGCTGGTGCCGTTTCTTCAGTATCTTAGTTCTATATGATATACCTAACTTTAACAACTCGTAAGTAAAGTTGTCATAGTCAGCTAACTTATTAAACGATTGAGACTTGTGGCCTTCAAAACTTCCGCCGAACTCACTGAGAATCTTCAATCGCTTTTGTTTCTTCAATTGGCTCTGCGTCAATAACAGTAGCTGCATGTTCTTGTCCGCCGAGGTTGATTGTAATTTTAACTCCACCGCCTGTCCCCTCTGTAGTTACATCACCTTTAGGTTCAAGCCCGCCCCATTTGACTGTTGACTTAATTAAGTCTGCCTTCACTGCCGCCGAAGTATCTGGACTATGGATTAAACTCCAAGATGTTGTAAGTAGTTCTTCCGCCTGAGCACGAGCTTTTAACTTAAAGGTCATGCCTTTATCGCGGATTTCATCCCTATAACTTTCTACCTTCTTGAGAAAGACAGGGTCTTTATTGAATACAAGTATATCCGACACAGTAACTTTGTGCCGGTCTTTTACTTCATCTAAAGTCTCGCCGCTGCCTTCTAACATTAGTGCTGTATCAAAAGCTAGACGGTCTGACCACTTCGTGTGTTTTAAGGGCAATGTATCCATATCTGAAAGATTATGCCCAAAATTACCTAGCTGTCAAGCGGAAGTGAAACTTTACACGTTGATTTTTTGGGTCTTGTTATGTGAGGTTTACTTATATGGGGGGGAGGGGTGCGTCGCGTGTCCATGTGCCCCCCCTGTCAATCAATTTAATTTACTCAATAGGCAATAGATAAAACCCTAGTAAATAGGGCATACTTGACAAAACTGTAAATTTAACTCATATTGGAATCATCAACAAAACGTTGATACCCGAACAGGTAGCGGGAATACTACCTAAATACTGGAGGTCTACATGAGTAGAATCTTTGAAGGTAATGTTAGCTTAGTCGCTAACACCAAGGGTGAGATTGCCCTGAAGCGCGACCTAAACGGCGCTTGGAATTCAACTAACGCTAAGGAACTGTATGCCAAGGCTCAGGAACTTAGCAAGGCGAAGAAAATGCCATTACATAAATGGTCTTTCTTCAAGGCTGACGGTGGAACTGATGTTCTACTAATGGCGGACAGATACGGTAATCCTAGGATTACAATCCTACCGCCTAAGGCTGAGGGTGCTACTAAGTCCAAAGTGACTAAGTTAGCGTAACGCAACAGGGGAGGGGTAACTCCCTCCCCACCTAACCGGAGACAATGATATGTCAATGAAGGATAGTAAAAGAGAATACCGAGTAGATTGGATTGAATACGGAAACCTTTACTCAAGATGGTATTACAGAGAAGCCGACGCGAAGAATCTAGCATTCCAGCTGACGCATGACCCAGAGATCGAAGCAGAAAACATAATGATCTCTCACAATCCAGCAAGGAAGCAACAACTAAGCTGGAACTTCTAAAACAACTGAGGGAATCCGAACAGGGTTCCCTCTTTTTTTGTGCCCAATCCACAGACAAACAACTAGATCGATGTAGGTTTTGGTTCTTATTTATTTTTTAATAATATATATCCCATACGTCGGGGGGTTTTGGCTCGCCATTACCTGAAGTTACAACTGGTATTGGTACTAAACTTGACAAGATGATGGTACTTTTGGTGTAAACTTTGGAACTATCTAGTATCTAAACGCTAACTTGACACAACTTATAGAGATTTAGATACCAAAAGTTTACATCTTGACACCTGTAAACCCTTAAGAAACCTAGGTTTACACCATATGTGCTCAAGAAAACTATCTAAACTATCTAAAATATCTATATAATTTACATACATCATTCACCAAAAGCATTTCTCTTGTGAAATATAGGAATCGCGGTAGCCAAGGATTACCTAATTTCTTTTAGATATTCTAGATACTTCCTCTCAACACGTTGAGATACAAAGGGAAATGCTATCTGATATCCAATATAAACCACAACATACACTCAGATAGTGCCAACACCTAGTAGATAATTACTTGTTTAAACCTTACGCTTTCTCTGTGTACGGGGCCAAACTTGACAAATCGCCGACGCTGAGCCAAACTGGTCGGGCTTTCGGGGTTCCGAGATTATTCGGGATTCCAAAGCAACTTAACCTATGAACTTTACAAAGGAGGTCTATCATGGCTAAGATTTACGAAGGTAATGTATCTATCTTTAAGAACACTAAGGATAAGATCGTTGTTAAGGCTGACCCTAATGGTCAGTTCAATGCTGATTCAGTTGATGCTCTTGCAAAAACTATGACTGAGATTGGTACTGCTAAGAAGTGCGAGGTAAACTTCTTCATACCTGACACTAATACTAGTGACTTGAAAGCAATGCTTTTAGTCAATCGTTGGGGTCAACCGTATGTAGCATTCTTACCTAACGGTACTACTGCAACTAAGAGCAAGATTGAGAAACTTGCTTAAGCGATTCAGGGAAGGTGGTTTCATACTGCCTTCCCTTTTCGTGTTTCTAAATTTAATTCAAGGAGGTATTCAATGACGCATTGTGTCTATTGTTCTACGGAAGTTAATGACAAGCGTGTAAAGTTAGGATACAATACTTGTATGATTTGTGGAGATAAAGAAGCAAAGTCAAAAGTTTTTACAGTGCTTCCTCTGCATAAATCTAATTACATGCTAGTTACCAATCGGGAGGACTTGATTGGTTTCAACACTAAGGGAGGTATAGTCAAATGAAAGATAGTTTATTTTTCTGGATAGTATTCGGTGCCATGGCATCAGCAGTGGTAACACTGATTGATATATGGTTCGAGTTAGGATGGTTCTATGTTTACTAAGATACTTAGTTTCATAGGGTCATCCCTAGTAGTCGTTGCATTCAGTCTATTGATGCTGTTCGTATTAATCAACTTCATGTTGGGTTGTGAAAGTTGGGATGAACAGTATTGGACTGCTTACAACAGTTGTATAACCCCAACCCAATTTATAGGAGCATTCCTACCATGAGTAAGACTGCATTGAAACTTTTCATGCTACGGCATTCGAAAGGTGGAGCGTTAGTGAAAGACAGTGAAGGCAATCCGCTGTATTTCCACGACAAGATGATTGCCAAAAGAAGCAGGAAGGATAACCAAGTTGTTACCTATGGCCCTGACCATCGTAAGTTTAAAGGAGGTGAATGATGCGAGCCACGTTAATGAAACAAACAATTAAATCTTTGTTCCCTACACAAAGAACAATGGCTATCGAAGGTAGCCCCGGTGGTGGTAAGACTACCATCTGTGAAGAAGTTGCCAAGGAATTGCAGGTAGGTTTCATCGAGAAACATATGCCTACAATGCTAGTGGAGGACTTCGGTATCATGTATCCCAATGGGGATGACATGTTACACTACAAACTACCTGACTGGTATCCGTCAGATGACAGAACGGATATACCTGACACAGGTATCTTGTGTTTCGATGATAGAAACCAAGCCAATGCAGACTTGCAGAAAGTATTGGCTAACATCTGTCAAGCACGAAACCTACACGGTAAACCACTGAAGAAAGGTTGGATGGTTGTCTCGACAGGTAACCGACAGTCTGACAGGGCAGGTGCTAACCGTGTTCTTTCTCATCTGCGTAACCGTGAGACTGTATATGAACTAGAGACACACCTTGATGACTGGTGTTCTTGGGCTATCGACCATGGTGTCAAGCCTGAGGTTATCTCGTTTATTCGTTTCCGTCCTAACCTGTTACATGACTTTGATCCACAGCGTGACCAAAACCCTACACCACGTTCATGGGTAGAGGGTGTATCCAATGCCATTGGTATTGTGCCTGTTGATGCAGAGTATGAAACATTCAAGGGTGCAGTCGGTGAAGGTGCGGCGGCAGAGTTCGTTGGATTCGTGAAGATATACCGAAAACTACCGAACCCTGACAACATCATCATGAACCCTACAACATCTGAAGTTCCTGATGACCCTGCTACGTTGTATGCACTGTCTGGTGCTATCGCTGAACGTGCAACTGTCAACAACTTTGAGCGTGTTTGTACCTATGCCGAACGTATGCCACCTGAGTTCAGTGTTCTTAGTGTCTCGTATGCTAGCCGGAAGAACCCTGACTTGGCTACTACCCAAGCGTTTACGAAGTGGGCGGTTAACCATCAAGATGTATTGTTCTAATGGGATACAGAAGTAACGTCTGTATTGCTATTGCCTTTGACAGTGTTTCCAAGATGCAATCCTTCCTAACGGCTAGGAAGATTAATGGTACTTGGAAGCACTCTGACTACGCATCACTTGATGAGTGGACAGTAGGGCATGGTGATAACTTTGGCATTCTTTGTTTCGAAGCAACGGATGTCAAATGGTATGACGATTATGAAGATGTCAAATGGTTCAAAGGTATCAGGGAAGATGCCGTTGAAAACTTTGCGGCAAATGCAAAAGAACTACGAGTTGGTGAAGATACCAACGATGTAGAGGAGGAATGGTATGGCGAAGATGACCGCCTTGCTGATGTCCTCAACGACTATGTCTACATGAATCGATACTATGTGAAAGACATAGAAACTAAACCTATGAAGGAGGTTTTCAATGAAACTAAGTGATAAGGCACTGCTAGTGCAACTGAATGTATCACAGTGGACTGCTCGTAAGTATGACAAGAGAGCCACTGAACAGGTTGCACAACAAAACAATACTGCCATTGGTGCAGGCAGGTATAACAAATCGCTGTTACCTATGAATGATTATCTCGATAATGTTCATAAGAAAACAACAGCAATCAGAGCAAAGTATTATGCCAATACCCTACCATGGGGTATCGAAGGCACAATGCTACTACCATCTGCAAACTATCTGAACTTCATGACTGAGTTCAGGAAAGAGAAAGCAGAATGGCAACAACTTGTGGATACATTTTGGAATGAGTATCCACGATTGAAGCAAGACGCACAACGATACTTGGGTAATCTATACAACGCAAGTGACTACCCAATGCTTCACGATATACAGCGTAGATTCAATATGGATTTGGCTGTATTCCCTGTGCCATCTAACGACTTCCGTGTTCAGATATCAGACGATGAGTTATCTCGTATTCAATCTGATGTTGAAGCACGAGTTCAGGATGCGGCACAACAAGCGATGAAGGAAGCATGGCAAAGGCTGTATGACAAAGTCAAACATATGGCTGAGAAACTTGCTGATCCCAAGGCTGTGTTCAGAGATACATTGGTTGAGAATACCAAGGAAGTATGTGCTGTCTTATCAAGACTTAACTTTGCTGATGACCCTAACTTGGAAGCCTTACGACAACAAGTTGAGAGTTCATTGGCTAACAACCACCCTGATAGTCTGCGTAATGACCCTGACTTGAGACGTGATAAAGCGGCTGAAGCCAAGGCAATCATGGACAAGATGGGTGCATTTATGGGAGGTAACAATGGAAGTTGAGAAGCGAATCAGTAAAGCAAAGACTGCATTGATTCTTGAGCATCCGTTCATTGGTAGTGTTGCACTTAACATGCCAATGTCCATTGATAACTCTGTCCCTACTGCGGCTACCAATGGTAAGCGTGTGGTATTCAACGAGGATTTCTGCAATGGTTTGAACGATGAGGAACTTAAGTTCCTTGTCGCTCACGAATGTATGCACCCTATGTTGGAACACAATTTCCGTAGAGGTGAGAGAGACCCACGCAAATGGAATCAAGCGGCTGACTATGTCATCAACAAACTACTGACTGATGAGGGTATCGGTAAGATGCCACCTCAAGGTTTGCTTGATGACAACATATACAATGCAGGTAAAGGTACTAGCGATGGTATCTTTAATATCCTACCTGAATCACAGGATGGTGAGAATGATCCACTAGATAACTGTGAAGATGGACAGGGTAGTCCTGCTGAACAAGCACAACAACAAGCAGAATGGAAAGTCAAAGTAGCACAAGCGGCACAAGCCGCTAAGATGATGGGCAAACTCAGTGCTAATCTTGAACGACTAGTCGGTGAGATACTTACACCCAAGGTTGATTGGCGTGATGTCTTACAGAGATTTGTTGTCAAGTGTAGGTCTGACCAACGCTCATGGGCTAGACCGAATAGACGATTCATATCTCAAGGTTTGTATTTACCTAGTGTATCGGGCGAAACGCTAGGTGAAATTGCTTTTGCTGTCGACTGTTCAGGCTCTATTGGTCAAGATGAAATCAACCAATATGCCAGTGAGATAGTCACAGTATGGCAAGACCATAGACCGACTAAGGTTCACATCATCTACTTTGACAGTGAAGTCTGTCACTATGATGAGTTCGGTCAAGACGATGAACCAATAATCAAACCGCATGGTGGAGGTGGCACTGCGTTCAGTCCTGTATTCAGATACATGGAGGAACACGGTATCAACCCTGTTGCCTGTGTGTTTCTAACTGACCTTTGCTGTAATGACTTCGGTGATGCACCTGACTACCCAGTCCTATGGGTGTCAACACATTCAGACGAAGCACCATTCGGTGAGGTTGTAATGATGGAAGGTAAATAATGGGTAATGTTAAACAACTCTGCATTGAAGCGGAGTCATTGTTGGTTACATGTCTCGATGAATGGGGCATGACCAACGAACAAGCCTTTGCAAAGATACGCAAAGACTTAGGGGCTATGGCAGAAAGTCATGTCCGTGAACTTGTAACCAAATGGAACGAAGGAGATAACTATGGCAACAGTACGATTCAGCCAACAACTAAAAGATAATATCCGTAGTAATGCTCGGAGATTATATAAACAAACAATAGATAATGCTAAGAAAGATGTGCCTACACATTGGGCAGACAAGATATATGAATGTCTTTTTCCTGCTGATGTTATTGCTAAGTTCAATGCACTACCTGATTACGCATTGAGATCAAACGATAGTATATCGTTTAGTGGTTTTGAACATGCACCTAATGATGTGTATCAAACTGCCGAACATAAGATAGATACATGGACTTGTAGTGATGTTACATTAACCTTCAGTAGTCCTCGTAGGTTTCCTCATAACCAACCTAAAGAAGTTATGGGGTTTGAAACAGGATACAGGTCTAAAGCAGACTTCAATGATACCCGATGGGATTGGTTGAAACCTGAGTTTAAAGAATACACTCGCAAGATATTTGAAGCCGAAGCAAAGGAAGCAAAGTTTCTTGATGGTGTAGATAAACTCACACAAACATATACCACATTGGCACCTGCCTTGAAAGCATGGCCTGCACTGTGGGATTTACTAGATGATGATGTCAAAGAACGTCACAAGAAAGTAGTAGAACGTGGTACTAAAGATGTAGGTGAACTTGATGTTGACCTAAACGATATGACTGCGGCTGTAACTTTCTCAAAACTAACACGCTAGGAGGTGTAAATGTATACATGGTGGACGAGTGATAGGTCTCTCAATACCTATGAAGAAATGCTAGCGGCATTTAAAACAGCACGAAACCCTTTAAAAGGTAAACCAGTTAACCATAACTGGCGACTGTATATGCTAGAAGATAACAAAACAATCAGGATAAATTGTGAAGGCTATGGTAGTGAACCACTAGCCGACGTAACACCTGACAATATCATAACCTTTATTGCTAGGGATAATCATATGTATACGATGGCACAGACTTATGTGTCCTCATTTTATAGATGGTTTCCGTTTCTAGTTCAGCGACATCGTAAAGGTTTATATCGTATTGGTTCATCCAAGAAGATAGATAATGCAATGAGTAATCTCAAAGAAGGTGATAGTCATTACACTCAATTTAATAAAGTGATGCACGATATGCCTTCATACTTCAAGGGATTGCAGTTCAACTTGTTGACAGGTGATTGTCTTAACCAGAAACCAGATGACAAGTTCATCGAGCGCCCTGCACAGCGTAAAGAATGGCGTAGACATCTTACCCAATTCAAGAAAGGTTTGAAAGCAAGGGCTAAAGTTCATGCACTTGATGGTATTGCACAAGAAGTTCTGAACGAATCACAGGCTCAGAACAGGTGGGATAGGAAGAAACCTGATTGGTCAGCAGATGAATGGCAAGACTTGTTAGAGAATAGTATCCGTAAGAATGTATTTCCTAGAGAAATACTCAAGGGTTTTATTCAAACAACAATGAGTTCATATAACCCTGCAATACCTAGCCCCAAAGAAATTATGGATACCGTAGATAAAGTCATGAATGACTTAAGTATCCCAATGCGTAGACGATTCAATGTGTTCGAGCAAGAAGGACACGATGAACAGAAGTATGAGTCTTATGCAGGCGGTTACAAAGAGGTATCTTAATATGACTGTTCTAGTATGGGATGGTTCTAGTCTTGCAACTGATAGACAAGCCAATGATGGTTCCGCTAAATGGGAATCATCAAAGGCATGGTATGTCACCATTGATAATGAAGTCTGTATTGTGTCGGGAGTGGGGCTACTCGATGACATAATAAAGATGCGTGAATGGATCAAACAAAGTGGCATACCTCAGGAGTTCCCTGCGTTAACAAGTAAGTCAGAACTTATTGTGGTGCGTAGGGACACAGGGCTGTGGTTGTATGAAGGGATACCTTTCCCTGTACATTGCGGCTTTAACGCTCGTGCCTTTGGTCACGGTAAAGACTTTGCATATGGTGCGGTTGCTATGGGTGCAAATGCACAGCAAGCAGTCGAAGCATCTAACATGTTTTGTTTACATTGTGGTAAAGGTGTGGAAGTATTTAACTTAAATGGAGAAGGTAATGAAAAAGAAAACAACAAAGAGGGATAAGGTTAACGCCTATATCTCTAAGCATCCTAATGCTACTGCAACACAAGTAGCAAAGGCAACAGGAGTATCTTATAACTACTGTTGGTCTGTTATGAAAACACCTAACAAAGAAGTTAGGAAGGAGGTGGTGTCTAATAAGACGCCTAGGTTTCGTAGCGAAGTCCTCTTTACAGCAGAACAACTCGTCAGCAAAGATAGAGAGAAAGAACATGGGAATGCCAGTGACAACTGGCAGGCTATTAGTGGCCTTTGGTCTAGTTATCTTGGGTATCATATACCTGTTGAATCAGTTCCTATAATGCTACTGCTAATCAAAGTAGCAAGGCTGCGTCAGAACAAGACAAACACAGACAACTATGTTGACATATGTGGATACTCTGCATTGGCGGCTGAACAAGTGAGGTAAAGGATGGATATCATAACCATAGATTTTGAAACTTATTATGACCGAGAGTTCTCGCTGTCTAAGATGACAACCGAAGCATACATTCGGGATGATAGGTTTGAAGTCATTGGTGTAGGTATAAAAGTTAATAACCATCCTACCGATTGGTACAGTGGTAATGATGTGGGCAAGTTCCTTAAGTCTCTTGATTATTCAGACAAGGGGATACTTGCTCACAACTGTGTGTTCGATGGTGCAATACTATCGTGGAAGTATGGTATCAAACCTAAGTTTTGGTTAGATACTTTATCTATGGCTAGACCTTTTCACAATGCAACTGTGGGAGGTTCACTCAAAGCCTTAGTAAATCACTATGGTATTGGTAAGAAAGGGGATGAAGTTATCCAAGCCCTAGGTAAAAGGCGTAAGGATTTCACACCCGAAGAACTAGATAGGTATGCAAGTTATTGTGTCAACGATGTTGACCTTACCTATAAGTTATTCAAGATTCTTGCGAAGAAGTTTCCACCATCTGAACTCATGGTCATTGACCAAACCATGAGGATGTATACCGAACCAACAGTAGAATTAGATAGTGAGGTGTTATCCTCGCATCTTGAGCAAGTAAAAGCAAACAAACAGAAACTTATTGCTGACCTGTCGCTCAATGGTTTGAGTCAGGAGAGAGTCAAGAAGGCTCTGATGTCTAACCAAATCTTTGCGAAGTTACTACAAACAGTAGGAGTAGAACCCCCTACTAAGATAAGTCTACGCACAGGCAAGGAGACCTTTGCGTTTGCTAAAACAGATAAGGAGTTCACTGCCTTACTAGAACATCCTGACGTGCGTGTGCAGAATCTCGTGGCGGCGAGGCTCGGCACCAAGTCCACAATAGAGGAGACCCGAACCGAGAACCTTATTAAAGTATCGGAGCGAGGTCGCCTACCTATTATGCTTAATTATTATGGGGCACACACAGGTAGGTTTAGTGGTGGTGACAAACTCAACTTGCAGAACCTACCCCGTAACGGTGCTATTCGTAAGTCAATCACTGCCCCATTGGGTGAGAGTATGATTGCTTGTGATTCATCACAGATAGAAGCACGAATGGTTGCTTATGTATCGGGTCAAGAGGATTTACTAGAAGCATTCCGTGAAGGTCGTGATGTGTATAGTGAGTTTGCAAGTGAAGTATATGGCAAGAAAGTGACGAAAGATGACAAGGTAGAACGCTTTGTTGGTAAGACCTGCATACTAGGATTAGGTTATGGTATGGGTCACGTTAAGTTTCGTAACACTCTTGCTTTGGGTATGGGTGGTATGTCGGTACAGATCGACGAGAACGAAGCACAAAGGATTGTAAACTTATATAGGAATAAGAACCATAAGATTGCTTCCTTTTGGAATAGATGTAACCACTCATTATCAGAGATTGTAGCAGGCAGAACTGGGCAACTATGTGACATTGTAAGTTATGACGCTGAAGGTATTGTGTTACCTAATGGATTACGACTTACATATCCTGCGTTGCGTAGAGGTGATGACGGCTATGAATATATCAATGACGCAAGAACATTCCGTAAGTTAGTACATAAAAGAATTATGACTGGCGAGCAGATTGATATAGACTGGACAAAAATATACGGTGGTAAAGTAACAGAGAACATTGTTCAGGCACTTGCTCGTATAGTTATTACAGAGCAGATGGCGTCTATTGGTAGACATTACCACGTTGCGTTTCAGGTTCATGATGAGATTATCATCACGGCCCCGGACGAAAAGCTGACACACGCACAGGAACTTGTTCTCAGAAAGATGTCGACTGCCCCAACATGGGCACCAACATTACCTGTTGCTTGCGAACTAGGTGTCGGTAAAAATTATGGAGAAGCTAAATGAGTAAGAAAGATAATACATTAAAGGTTATCAAGGAACTTACCGAGACTGTTTCTTCTACCAATGAAGAAGACTTAGGTGACCTTGTAGTACTTGTAAAAGTTAAGGGTCAGTATGTAAGGTTTTCTACAAAGATAGATGATACTGTGGGTCTTGTAGGTTTTATTGAAACACTTAAGCACGACGTTCTAAGGAGGGCGGCAGGCTAGTGTTAGATACCTCAACGTGTCCATCTTGGGCTGTGTTTGTTGGTGTAAACTTGTTGACAGATAAATTAGTTTACGAGGATGAAGCCAAGGTCATAGCCCATTACTGGATTATTGAGGGTGAAGATGAAGTATGGTTAATGAATTACCGTACAAACAAGATACATATATTTAACTATCAAGAAGGAGAGTGGGTACCCTATGCAACAAGACATTAAATTAGCACACTCTTATTCATCTATTAAGATGTTTGAGAACTGCCCTAAAAGATACTACCATCAGCGAATAACTAAAGAAGTAACTGACACTGGTAGTGATGCAACAAGACACGGTGAGCGTATTCACGCAGACCTAGAACACCGTTTAGTAAATCAAAAACCTCTTACATATGACACAGAACAGTACGAAGTATTGTGTCAAACCATTGAAGTACTTGCTACTGGTGGTGAGTTACATGCAGAACGCCAGCTCTGCTTGAATGAAAACCTTACACCAACATCTTGGTACGCAGGTGACGCATGGCTACGATCCATTCTTGACGTTCTGATTCTTAAAGATGATGAAGCAATCGTAATGGATTGGAAGACAGGTAAACGAAGACCTGACTTTACACAGCTACAACTATTCGCATTACAAGTATTCAAACATTTCCCTGAGATTAAATCTGTCAAGTCCTCATTCGTATGGTTACGAGATATGGAAATGGATACAGAAGTATTCACTGTCGATAAGACTAACCTTATGTGGGCTGATATGCTCTCTCGTATAGAACGAATACAGCAATCACTAGACAATGATAACTGGCCTGCTAAACCTAGCGGTCTATGTAACTGGTGTCCTGCAAAAAATATTTGTGAATATGCTAAAATATAAGTTGACAATACTGTAAAGGTAACTATATAATGGCTACTACACCCGAAGGGAGGATTAAAAACAAACTTGACAAGATGTTAAAGTCTGAGAGAGTATGGTTTTATTCCCCACAGGCAGGGCCTTTTGGTCGTGCAGGTGTTCCCGATAGAGTAGCTATCCTAGGTGGTCGCTTTATTGGGATAGAGTGTAAGGCGGACAGGACAAAGAAACCCACCGCCTTACAACTTAAATGTATGAAGGAGATTGAGATGGCAGGTGGCAAATGTTTCGTGGTCTATGATGATGAGACCATCGATGAAGTAAGAGAGTTTATTAATGCTAGTCGTTGAACAAGCACAAGCTTTAGCACTAAACCTAAAGCATCCTAACAAGGTGTTGGAGTGTATTCCAACGGCCAAGAAGATGTCGTATAACGGAACAGAACTTGTTGTTACACCTCATCGTAATGATGAAGTTAAGATACTGCGTAACCTAGGCATCAAAGCACCTGCACCTATACTACATTATTATAAATGGTCGGGTAGGTTTGAACCCTATGACCATCAAAAGATGACATCTGCTTTTCTGACAATGAATAGGAGAGCGTTGGTACTGAATGAGATCGGTACAGGTAAGACACAGTCTGCACTTTGGGCGGCTGATTATCTTATACAAATAGGTGTCGTAAGTAAAGTTTTAATTATATCCCCACTGTCTACCCTTGAACGAGTATGGGGTGACAGTATCTTTATGAACTTCCCACATCTTAGGTCAGTAACTTTACACGGAACAAGTGAACGTAGAAAGAAACTACTAAAGACTGACTGTCATTTTTACATCATAAACCATGATGGATTCCCTATTATATTAGATGAAGTTAAAGATATGTTTGACCTTATCATCATTGATGAGGCGGCTGTCTATCGCAACCCATCTACTAATCGTTTCAAACTGCTCAGGAAGTTTATGGCTCAGCACATCACAACACGTTTGTGGTTGATGACAGGTACACCCACGCCGAATGCACCGACAGACGCATGGGCATTGGCTAAACTTGCAGACAGTCCGAACTTGACACAAACGTATACAGCGTTTAGAGAAGCTGTTATGATGAAGGTCGGACAATGGAAATGGATACCACGCCCTGAGTCTATCGAGGTTGTAAAGTATATGTTAACCCCTGCTGTAAGATACACTAGGGATGAATGCTTTGACCTACCTGATACCGTATTCCAAACACGGAAAGTTGAACTTACCAAAGATCAGAAAGAACACTATCAAAAAATGCTTAAGCACTTCATTACAGAACATACCGCAGGTGAAACTATTACTGCTGTAAACGAGGCTGTAAAGTTGCAGAAGCTAGTACAGATATCTTGTGGTGTTGTCTATGGTGATGACGGACAACACATTGAGGTTGATTGTAAACCTAGAGTTAACATCGTTAAGGAGGTGATAGATGAAGTAGGTGGTAAGGTAATAGTTTTTGTACCCTTAACAGGTACATTAAGAATGCTAGAGAGGGAACTCTCTAAGCAATGGAGTGTTAGTGTAGTCAATGGGGAGGTCTCAGCTACCAAGCGTAATGAGATATTCCATAACTTCCAACACGCAAAAGACCCTCACGTTTTGATTGCTCACCCTGCGACTATGGCTCATGGGCTAACCTTGACTGCCGCATCTACGGTGATCTGGTATGGGCCAGTAACAAGCAACGAACAATATGTTCAGGCGAATGGTCGAATCGAGAGGATAGGTAAGAAGCATGTCTCTAACATCGTACATATAGAAGCAACAGAACTAGAGTACAGGATGTATGACAGGCTTAAAAATAAACAAAAACTACAGGGTCTGTTGCTTGACCTTATAGAAAATGAAACGAGGTAATGACATGACTGACTTAGTTTTGACTGTTGATACAGTCATCGATACATACCTTAAGCTACGCAACAAGAAGGAATCCATTGAGTCTGAGACTAAAGAAAGAGTCAAAGGTATCAAGGAGAATATGGCAAAGCTTGAGGGGTGGATTAAAGAACAAGCAGACAATCAAGGTGTAAAGTCTTTTAAAACTGACCATGGTACTGCGTTCTTAACCACTACTGATTTCGCACAGGTTGCAGATTGGGATGCAGTGCTGTCCTTTATTAAGGATAACGATGCTTTCGATATGCTTGAGAAGCGAGTTAGTAAGACTGCTGTACGAGGTTATATCGATAAGAATAAAACCGTACCATCAGGTGTGAACTACGGAACACGCATAGATGTAAACGTCCGTAAACCAGTAGCGAAGGCGGATGAGTGATGATTGGTTCTAAACTATCCATAAAGAACTCACGCTTTCATATCGTGACTGATGCAGGTGACGCTCAACTTACCACAACAAATCTGAACGTGGTGATTGTTGGTGCTAACCCGCGTCTGTCTAAAGTATGGTATGCAGGTGATTACACTGTGGATAGGGAATCATCTACACCTGACTGCTTCTCTCTTAACGGTGAAACTCCTAGCGATAGGAGTGAGTTAAAACAGAATGACCTATGTGCATCATGTCCACAAAACGCATGGGGTTCTAAGATTACGCCTGAAGGACGCAAGGTTAAAGCTTGCGCTGACCAAAAGCGATTAGCTTTGGTAATGGCGGATAAGACAGATGGAGATATCTATCTGTTACAAGTCACGCCTTCTTCTCTTGGCAATCTTAATGCTTATCAGAAGACTCTACAAACTAGGGGTATTGCACCTGACATTGCAATCACCACGATATCGTTCGATACGAATGTATCTTTCCCTAAGTTGAAGTTCTCCTTTGGAGGTTTCAACACTGAGAAGATGCAACGTAATGTCGATAAGTTGATAGGGACTGATAGCGTCAAGGTTATTACAGGAGAAGTTGCTGTCGTGAGTGGGCAAACACCTACCGCTTCTGACTTTGGATTTACAGAAGAAGTAGGTTTCAATCAAACTGAACATGAACTAGGAGGTTCAAATGGCAAATAAATCTTTTACAACCGCAAAGGGTGTGGCTTACTACCCTTATATCTCTGCTCCCGATACGAAGTTCGATGAGCAAGGACATTACAAAGTAAACCTGTGTCTTTCAAAAGAAGATGCAAAGCCTGTAACTGATCTCATTCAAGCTGAGATTCTTGCAGGTATTAAATCTTTGAAAGAAGCGAAGCCTAATAAAGCAATTAAGCAAGCACCACTACCATTTAGTGATGAGTTGGATGAGGAAACTGGTGAACCCACTGGTAATGTAATCATCAAGTTCAAATCTAAAGCGGCATATAAACCTGCTGTGTTTGATGCTAAGGGTCAGATGATGCCTAAGCACAACATCTATGGTGGCTCTGTTGTTAAGGTAAATGGTGGCTGTGCTTTCTACGAATCACCATCTGTTGGTGCAGGTGTAACCCTACGTCTGAGAGCAGTACAGGTGATTGAATATGTAGAAGGCTCAAGCGGTGCAGGTAAGTTCGGCTTTGGTGAAGAAGTTGGTTTCACTATGGACGAAGAAGTTGAGACAGAAGATACTAACGTGTCTATTGAAGTCAACGAAACAGTTGCACCTAAAGCACCTGAACCTGTTGTGGCTAAACCTACACCGAAACCTGTAGTCGAAGAACCAAAGCCTGCACCTAAAGCAAGTGCAGAAGCTGATGATCTTGCGGCACAGATTGCGGCTCTTGTAGGAGAGCATGCTGATGACTAATCCTTCTCCTCTAGACTTCAAAAAAGTTGAAGCTTTGAGGAAGCATATGCTTCTTACAACCTCCAATATGGCTGAGTTGTTAGAGGTGTCTCGTATGACTTACTACGGATGGGTAAAAGGTAAGCCCATCCGTCAGAAGAATGATGATAAAGTACGAGAAATCTTAAGGAAAATGCTGTCTATTCTTAATGATGGATGGCCTCAACCTGAGATTATTGCACTGGAACAGAAGGAACGCTTCAAGAGGCTTCTTGAGATTTTTAAAGAAAACGAGTAAACTGACCAAAGGGAGGGAATATTCCCTCCCGAAGGTCATGAAGGTAGGGCAAATATGAACACGTTGGAGTTTCTTCAGCGAGTCCTGCCGGACGAAGGATACTATGTTACTACTGTCATCAACCCTAATGGGAGACAGCAAGGATTCTTCAACACGGTAGAGGAACTCGCAAAAATATGTGAGAGATTAGATAAGACAAATAATAATACTTACTTTGCTATCTCCGCATTTAGAGAAAAGGGTAATAGAAAACAGGATAACGTCAGGGCTACCAAGGTAGTAGCTATTGATGTTGACTGTGGTGAATCAAAACCATTTCCTTCTTGGAAGGAAGGGCTTGTAGCACTAGGTAAATTTGTAGATGAACTGAGTTTACCTAAACCTATGATAATCCATTCGGGTAATGGGCTACATGTATACTGGGTATTAGAAGAAGAACTAGAACCCGAAGAATGGAAACCTCTAGCCGAAGCTATGAAGCAGGCGGCTATCTCAAAAAAGTTTGAAATCGATGCAGGACTTACCGCTAATAGTGCGTTGGTCTTACGTCCTGTAGGAACACACAATCCTAAGAACGGCAACGAGGTGAAGTTGTTGGTGGATGCTGAGCCTGTCAAAAGTTTGACACTCAAGGATAAGCTATCTTATTACTACAAAGCACCCGCTGCAGCTCACGAAGGTCACACTCGTGACAACACATTGTTAGACAACTTAGCAGTTAAGAAAGAGTTTCCTCCTGCTGTTGGGTCTGTTGTTGCTAGTAAGTGTAAACAGATTGAATGGGCTGTCGATAACCAAGACAAAGTAGATGAACCATTATGGTATGACTTAATCGGAGTCGCCGCATACTGCGTTGATCCTGAGAACACAGCGTTAGAATGGAGTAAAGGTCATACTAAATACAGTGAGAAGGATACCATACAGAAACTTACTCACTGGAGAGAGTCCGCTACTGGCCCGGCAACATGTCAGAAGTTCGAGAATGATAGACCGAATGGATGCCGTGGTTGTAAATACAAAGGCAAGATTGGATCACCTGCTAGATTAGGTGTTCAATATCAAGAAGTAGCTGTATCACAGGAAGCACCTGATACAGATGCAAACTCTATCCCAATTCCAAAACCATTCAAACGTACTAGAGATGGTATCAAAGTTACCATTGATGACACTGATATAGATGTCTGTAAGTTTGATATATATCCTGTAGCTTATGGTTATGATGAATCATTAGGCTATGAGACTGTTAGATTCCACTGGCATAGAACACACATTGGATGGACAGAACTTGTTTTACGACAAGCGTACCTAACAGAAGGCAACCGAGAATTTGCTACAGCAATAGCAGATCAAGGGATAGTGTTATATAACAAAAGACAAACGGAGTATTTTCAGCTTATGTTACGATCATATATGGACGAGCTGAGACAAATCCGTAAGATGACTAACCTGTATTCCACTATGGGTTGGAAAGAAAAGAACACGGCATTTGTCTTAGGCAACACTTTAATAAGACGCGATGCCGATGGCATTGTGAATGAAGAAACAATTAACCTTGCGTCTACAGTTCAAAGACAAGGCGCAGAGTTATACAATCTCAAGGGTTCATTAGAACAGTGGATTGCACTCACCAGCATACTAGAGAAAGGACATTTGTACACACATATGTTTGCACTAGGTGTTGGATTCTCTGCACCACTTTATAATTTTACTGGACTCAAAGGTTTGACTGTGTCCCTTTACGGCCCTACCGGAGGTGGTAAAACCCTCGCACAGTATTGGGCGCAGTCAATTTATGGTAACCCTGACAAGCTACATTTTGCGGCTAAGTATACGCAGAATAGTTTGTTCACTAGGCTAGGGACTTACGCCAACTTACCTCTGACTATCGATGAGGTAACTATGATGAACGATAAGGAAGTCGGTGACTTCTGTTATTGGGTATCACAAGGTAGAGATAAGGCTAGGCTTAACCGTAATGCAGAGGAACGTGATGCTAAGACATGGGCTACACCTGTTATAGTATCCACCAACAAGTCTCTACAAAGTAAGCTGATTGCTTCTGGTCTGGATACAGATGCACAGATGGCTAGATTACTAGAACTTACCATCCCTGCTACACCTATATTCACTAGAGGAACAGATGTTGGTAAAAAAATATACGAGTCTATCCATGCAAACTACGGTCATGTAGGTAGAATATTTCTAAAGAAGTTAGTAGAGATGGGCGAGGAAGGTATATCCGCCGTTATTGCTGAAGCATCACAGAACTTTAGAAAGAAATATAAAGCTAACTTCTCAGGTCAAGAACGGTATTGGGAACAAGCAATCATCTTATCAGACTTAGCTATGTCATTAGCTGATGAATGGAATCTAATACAGTTTGATTATCACCAGTCGACTGAGTGGGTATTGTCTCAGATTGGCGCTATCCGTAGAACAGTTCAAGAGAATCAGGTTGATGCGTTTGATCTGATAGCAGAATACATGGCTGACTCTGCTGATTCACAAGTAACAATCATGCACACATCAGGTCAGAAACCACAGCCTGATTTCAGTCGTATGCCTAGAAACGATATCCGTGTACGTCTTGATGTCTATCGTAAATCAGCGGCAGACCCGTTTGATAAAGGCACGATGATGATAGACCGTACTCATTTCCGTAAGTGGTTATCAGTACGCGGAGCTGACTACAAGACATTCAAACAGGAACTTACTGAGGAGAATGCAGTTGCTACTCCTAAGTCAGAGAAAGCATCAATGGGTAAAGATACACCAGTTAAACTAGCACAGACTTATGTGATTGGTTTAAACCTGACTCACCCACGCTTTCAAAACTTATTAGAGAATGCTGATGTAGCGGCTGATGACTTAGCTTATGGTCAATTACAGGTGGTGAAGAATGATTCTTGAAGCCGCCACTGCAATGATATGTATGGCTCACGCCATATACTTTGAAGCTAGGTCTGAGTCTACTGCGGCACAACTTGCTGTGGCACATGTAATCTTTAATAGGGTTGAAGACCCTAGGTTTCCTAACACTGTGTGTGAGGTTGTAACCGAAGGATTACGCCACGGTTCAGGTGTAATGAAAAGACATAAGTGCCAGTTCAGTTTCTATTGCGACGGAAAACCCGAACAAATTTCCGAACAAATAGCATACAGAAAAGCAGAGTTAATAGCATACTCAGCCTTAGATACTTACGCACAGTATGATATTACTGATGGAGCCACACATTATCATGCTGATTATGTGGCACCTGCATGGGCTACCGCAGATAGATTTACTAAGACTACTTGTATAGATAAACATTGTTTCTATAGATTAGAAACTACTGCAAATCGCTAGGGTCTATACCATATAGTTGCATTAGATCATCGATCTCCTGCCTGATATTCTTAGGCGCAAACTTCTTATATCGTAGGATAGTTGGGTTCTTAGCCGCATTGTATGAACGGTTAGCAGACCTAATGAATCCTTTGAACTCAAACTCTGTACCTTTATGGTATCGGTTATGCTCGTTCACATCCTGAATAATTCTGTTCATTTCTGCTACATCATTATTTAATTTAGCTTTTACATATTGCTGAGTGTAAGCCATCTTAAGTGATTTCACATAAGCATCAGTATGTTTTCCTATCCTAACCACATCATTCTGCAGCGTAGCGATTGCAGGATAGAAGCCCATCATACGAGCAATAGCAGTCGTTAATGGTACTTCGTTAGAGATTACATTACCTTTGGAATTGGTAATCCTTCCATCGTTTAGATATGTCCAACCATCAGCCATACCTCGGACTGCTGATACAGGAGAATCACGCAGGATATCTACAAAGTTTGTAGTGTCATCCTTAAGTCCTAATACTTCAGCACCATACTTAGCTAGTTGACCACCTGTAGCAAACATACCTTGGATACCGTTATATACAGGGCCAAGGAAGTTCTCAGCTTCACGCCATGGGTCTGCACCTGCTTTAAGTGCGCCTGATAGTGGGATCAAATCACCAAAACCTAGTCGAGTAGATATGGTTGCACCAGTGAATCGGTCTATGAAACCACGCATTAATACTTGTGATGACCCCGGATACACACTGTCAAAGAACGTGGCAAGTTCTTTCTCTATGCTTGCCATCTTAATACCGAACATCTGAGCAAGAGTATCAACCAAATCCATTAGGTCATCTGCAAATGGTAGTCCTTTCAATCCTGATGCAAACAGTAGCATACCTAGGAATATTGCACGTTCCTTAGTAGCCATTCCTCTCATCAACTGAACGCTGATAATAACGAATTGTTTATACATAAATACATATTGGAGTACGTTACCACGAGCCATCTCTGGTCGGTTATACATAGCGTATTCACCTTGAGATGTGTTCACAGCTTTACGTCCAAATTCTGACGCACGTTCCTGTGCTTCAGCTTGTGTAGCACCTGCCGCTAGTTGTCTTTCTCTTTCAAGTCTATAAGCCGCCATGAATGTAGTTCTACGGTTCATCTGCTCTGTGTAAGAGAACATAGACATCCATGCTTTAATAGCAGATGCAGTCTTATTACTATTCACACCACCCCTAGCAGTACCTACTAGTGCATTGAATTGTGCCGCTTGTAGTACGCCTTCTGCTGTAGCATCTCGTAAGGCTATGGCTTCGTCTTCTGATAGACCATGTTTCTGCTGTAGTTCTGTGTTGTTAGCAACCTCATTAACATAACTATAATTAGCAAGATTCTTATTCCACATATTACCTGATGATCTCATCATGGCTGCTGCCGATAAAGTCATACCAAATCCACCACCATAACCACGTTTAGGGTTATAGGTACTTAGATAAGGGATAGAGTGGGTTACCATTGAGATGGCGTTAATAGCTGCTGTAGCTACTGATCCACCCAACTGGAATAAGACAGCAAACAATTTGAAACGAGAACCGACTTCACCTGACAACATATCTTCTGTTGACTGATCGATGTTAGCCGCGTCAGAGTACCAAGCAAGAAGTCGTTTAGCTTCTTCTCTATAGTTTTCACCTCGGCCTTCAGTCTGTGCTTTTTTAGACTGTCTGGTTCCATCACCATTTGCTTTACCATATAGATTAACAGTTTTACTTCTACCTACATCAGCACTGTATTGGTACATAGCTGCATAAGCATCGTATTCTTGGCGAGCAATCTTAATTCTTTCAGGGTTACCCTGTCTTTCTGCTCTGAGCATAGCATCTTCAAGACGCTTAAGTTTCTCAGGGTTACCTCTCCACATGCTGTTATCAAGCATGATTCGATTTAGTTTGTGGCGATAAAAAGTCTTACCGGCAATATGACCTTGAGTCTCAAGATGCTCGGATACACTACGAACTACGTCAGTATCCCATCCTGCTACGCCTGAACGTTGTAGGCTACGTCTTGCTCGTTCACCCTGTTTAGTCAAGGCAACAACAATACGCTCACGTTCTTGTGGAGTAATATTAACACTCAATCTCTGCAATACATCTACGAACTCACTTAGGTTTACTGTGTGAGTCATAGGTTGTGACTGTCTAGCTGTACCAAACTCAGCTTCAAATGTTACTTTAACTTCGTTTCCGTCGTTATCTAGAACAGTAAACTGTTTACCACCGAATGATTCATCTAAAGCACGTTGAATTTCTCTAGCATCTGCACGACTATTTACTTGGTAGTAAGGCATAGAACTCTTGTATGCCTCGTCCATATTAACTGCTTTGCCATTAGCCATAGCTTTAACCATGACCTGATACTTACCACGTCTAGTGAATGGTACATATGCACCCATGATAGTACGCTTAGCTAGGAACTCAGCATTAGCATTCTTAACATCTAACAGGTAGATATTCTGGATTGCATTAGTAATATTGTAGGCTTGGTTCTCACTTAATCCCAACGCATTAAGTCTTTCTAGACCATCAATAATATCTTGGAACTCATCACCTTGGAACTGCTCTGTATTATCAGTGCCTGCTTTCCAGTCATTAAGTTTGTTTTGATTCCACATTGCACGGTTGATAGCCGCAATAAAGGTCTTAGCTTTCTCAATAGATGCTTCTTTATACTTAAGACCTGCGCCTTCCTGAACCGCACCTTCTTTATAAAGACGTGTGTATTCATCAATAACTCTACGCAGAGTCTGTATTTCTACAGTAGTAGGAGCGTTACCAGCAGACCCAACAACATTTTTAAATCCTTCCAGTGCTTCGTTCTTCTGATCTAATGCAGCACCAAGGTTGGCTTCAAGCACATCAAGTGCAGCTTGGTTTACCGCAGCCCTTTGTTCTTGGTAGATACGCCACACATTATCAGTAATAGCAAACGCAGGTTTGTAGACAGAAGGTTGTGTGTTCTCTTGTCCTTCAACAATATCTAGTACTACTTCAATACCGTTAGTAAATTCATCTCTAGTTACTTCTCCTGCCTGCCTGATTCTTTCAAAAGCATTAGGATCAATAACAATATTTCCGTTAGCGTCAGCTACAGCAAGGTTAGGCATATCACGAATCATTTGTTCCGTGGTTGCTTTACCTTTAAACAATGCTGCATAAGCTAGTAGTTCACCAGCTTGTTGTAGTTCTTCAGTAGTAGGGCCTCCACCAAATCCAAACCATTCAGGTGTGTGAGAGAAGGCAGTAAGTTTTTCATACTCAGCATGTAGTCGTTTAACCCTAGCTGACTGTTGTTGGAAAATCTTAAATACTTCTGAAAGACCTTCACTACGCAAAGCCATATTATCTAGAGTCTGTACTTTCTCTAAGGCTTCACCTAACCAGTTTGCTAGGTCTCTAGTATTAGTTACATCTTTAGCTCGTTTAGCTAGTTCAGATACACCTGTAAAACTACCATACTGACCTGCTTTCTTATTCAAACCAAACTGGCTGAACAATGTAGAAGCTAGGTCAGCACGGTCATCTTCAAGGGAGAAGCGTCCATACATGCTGTCCTGTGTTAGTCTTTCTAAGTTTTTACTTAGCTGTCGACCATTGACAAAGAATCCGCCACCTGAGCGTAAGTTTCTACGAGATTGACTAATCAGGTACCGGGACATGTCATCACCGAACGTAACCCCAAACTTGTTGAGGAAGTTCTTAACAGCAGCCCAAAATCTGGCTACGAAATGTACATCCATATAGGCCGCAGCATCAGCCATTGCTTCTTCAATAGCCTCGTGCATATCCATACCTGCTTCCATCTTACGATCAGCAACAGCACGGATATGGCCTTCAGTTCTATAAATATCTCTGAGGATAGCATTGAGCCTTCTGTCAGGCATGAATGCTCTAAATCCAAAGTGACCTAGTGTTTCGTGGGCTACAACAAACTGAACCTGTTGCTCAGTTTTAGCGTAGTCAGCAAAGATAATAATCTGGTCACCAACTGAGAAACCTACAGCCGGTGTAGTTTCAAAGTCAGGTCGGCTACGCATAGCCCTGTTAAATAACTCAGGGTTAGTTTGTCTAAGTTCTGCCACATTCTGAACAACAGTGACAGTTGGTTTAATCTTAAGACCTTTAAGAACCTTGTTAACAATTAATTTAATCTTACCTTTAGGCACAGGGTTTTGGATTACAGAACCATCTTCTGCTCTGTAGAAGTTACCATCTTCATCATCAAACGCACCAAACATTTCATCGTCACTCTTACTACGAGTATCCAATGTCATTTCTTCGGCTTGTCTTAATGCTTCTAGTTGTTCTCTTTCACGCTCAGCAGCTTTAAGTCTTGCTGCTTTCATTTGAGCCTGACGTTCTTTCAACTGTTCTTGGGTATATTCCTTAGTAGTAGGTACAAGCCTACCATCACCTGACCCTACAAGTTTAAGTTCACCGTTCTCATTAAAGTATTCTTTAAGCTTAGGCCCTCTACCCATACGATATTCAGGGTCTGCTTTAGCAAACAACTGGTTAAGCCTAATAATTTCTTTAGAATTTCTACGCTTAATTTGGTTAATTGCTTGATCTCTAATCTGTAGATCAATCTGTTTCTCAAGCTCTTGACTTGCAGCAAACTGCACCTGCTCTGAAGTTTCCTCAATAACAGCAGGTTCTTGAACTTGTTCTTGTTCTACCTGAGCGATTGGTTCTGCTACAACCTCTGCTTGTTTAGCTTTATACCACTTAGGCATTGCTCTCATTGGAGCTTTAATAGCATCTAATAGATTACGCTGAGCACCAAAGGTTACCCATGCTTTATCCTTACCACGATAAGTTCCTGTAAGATTGTCGTTTAGATTCGCGCCAGCAACAAAGGCTTCATCAATAGCTTTCCATTGTTTCTCACTAAATTGAGTGTTGTTTATATAAGCTAATGCTCTGTCTCTAATACTAAGACCACCACCTGCGGTTTTCTTACCGAGGTTAGAATCAGTATTAAACAGTGCATAATCAAGAATAGTTTCAGCTGCGTATGCAAAAGTGGTTGCATCAGTGGCAGTATCAAAAAAGGTTACCGCTTCCTCTAGTTCTTGTAGAGGAGTTAGTTCCATATCAGCACGAGCTTTGTCATAAATTTCTTTAGTCTGCTCGTAAGTAATAGAACCACTATTTACTAGCTGTTCAAACTCTTGCCTCTGTGCAGCAGGGATATCATCAAGTGGGATATCTGTAACACCCATGTCTTCCCATGCTTCATACGGAGAATCGTATGCAGTTACACTAGATACGGCGGCTTCTTCTTTGACAGCGGGTCTGCTATCCTGTTGCCTTTCTTGTTGTGCTTGATCTGTTGGTTGCGGAGTTTGTTCTTGTTTAGCTCTTTGCTCTGCAACTTGTTCCGTGATCTGTTCTTGGCTAGCAATCTCGCTCGCTTTCGTTTTTCTGAGTCGCTGAGCTTTCCTACCCGTTGTGGTAGTTGTCTGTTCTCCGGTGTCTCTGACTCGAATTGGTTCGCCAGCTTGGGGTTGTTCGCGTACATCCACTTCCGCTGGGCTTCGCTCTTGAACGGCATCTTCACCCCTCCTTAATGTTGTAGCCGCAGGAGCTACAGGAGCTGCAGGCTCGTCAAAAGGTAGTGTCAGTTGACCAGCGGCTTCTAGTTCAGCGGCAGTTGGTTGTTGTGGTTCTGCAGCGACAGGTTGTGGCTGTCTCTGTAACCTTCTCAATCCGTATGGAACAGCAAACCCCGGCAGACTTGGCTGCACAGGTTCTCTAGCTGCTGATACCATTGGCATCTTAAGCTGAGCATTTTCCTCAGCTAATCTTTCATTCTCTGCAATAATCTGTTCGATCCTTGCAGTTTCTAATTCTTTAATCTGTTGTTCTTGACGCTGACGTAAAGCTTCATCGAACTGACGTTGACGTTCAGCACGAGTTCTTTCAGCTTCTAATTCTTGTTTAACAATTTCAGCTTCCTGTATAGCCTGCTGAGTTTCAACCTTCTGTTGTTCTTCACGAGCTAATGCAGCCTGAAGCATCTGCTGACCCATAGCAGTTTGTTGTGTTTCTGGTTGCTGCGCTGCAACCTTCGTAGCTGCAATCGTTGGGTCTTCTAATGGTAGCTGTTGCTGACCAGTAACTTGGTCTTCTAATACCTGATTTGACGTAGGTACAGCCTGTCCTGCAGGATCAACTACAACTGTTTGGTTATTTAAAGCCTGTTCTATTGTGTTATTTGTGCCACCCTGTTGCTCATTTGCAACAGTAGGTGCCTGTGTTGTGACAGGTTGTTGTGGTGTAACTGTCGGTGTTGCTGCCGGGGCCTGATTTTGTCCCATTTCTTCAGCAGAAAACAACTCCATTTGAGTTCCACTAGGGGCTGGGAGGGCACCTGCAACAGAGGGAGGAGCTGGCAATGCGCCTGCAACCGTGCCACCTAGTGGATTCGGATTAGGATTCTCTGGATCAACTGGGGTAGTACTAGAAGATGGTTCAGGATTCTGTTCAATCTGTAGTAGATTGGTTGCTTCACCCTTCTTAAGGGTATTAGCTACTGAACCTATTGGGCCACCTACTGCAGCACCTGCCGCAAAAGCATTAATAAGTCTGTTAATTACTTGTTTATCATTTAAATCAAACTGGTCTGTACCTGCAAGTAAGATAGTTTCTTGAGCAGCTTCTGTTACACCTTCAAGAGTAGCGCCTACTGCGAAACCTTTACCTGCTCGCTTAGCGATTCCACCCCTAGCCATAGCAGCTGGAGATAGTACAGAATTAGGTACACCAAAGATTTTACCAGCTAAGAAAAATTCTGATAGAGATTCTAAAGCAGCATATGGAATAGCACCTAATGCGGCTGTATATCGGTCACCTACACCTGTATCTCTTACTTCACCATAGATATCACCAAGGCCAATACCATAAGAACTAACGCCTGATCCTATTGCTGCACCGCCTACTATAGCTTGGTTTCTACCAACTCTATTAGCTTTTTGTGCACCTGCTAGGATTGCGTCATCAATCTGTGATTTGATACCAAAAGTATTTCGTTTAAGTGCTGCTTGTCCTGCAGGGTTGACTACAAAAATCTTAGGATTCTTAAGCTGTGCTACACCAGTAAGACCTGCAACTTCACGAAGAAGTTTTCTCTCACCATTACTAAGAGCTTCACCTTTCATATACTTTTTAGCAGCTACAAGAACTGCTCGTTTGAAAGACTCTTTACCCATAGTAGTTAGGATTGCACCACCTACAGCACCGAATGGGGTACCAGTTGTAACAGCACCAACCCCTGCACCTACTAGTGCAGATGCAACAGACTCAATAAGCATTGGCCCTTGCTGTGCAAGGTTAGCTACAAACCAATCGAGCGCACCATGAGATTCAGAATCACCAAATTCTATATTAGTAAATTCACGTTGGAATGGTTGGTTATAGTACAGTTCTTTAACTGCTTCATTAACCCAAGCCTGACCTGTTTCTTCTGCACCAAAAAACTGAGCAGCTCTACCACCAAGAAGTTTTAGATTACTACCACCAATTTCAAAGTTACGTTTCATCAGCGTACCCCAATCAGGGTTTCTGATTCCGCCTATATACTCATCATAAACTTGTGGTTCTACAACCTGCCAGTTATAACCAGCGGGTGCATCGGCTCTTGGCTGTTGGATATAAGGTACTGAATCCATTGCTGACTGTGCATCATCAGCATCAAACATAGCACCATTCACAAACATCTTGTTAGCATTAGGATCATAAAGAACCTGAGGCCCAGACGTTTTAGGCTTAAGCATCTCAGGCATTTCAAACTGAGATGATTTAATAATGGCTTCACCTAATGCGGCTGTATCCGCCATAGATGTATTAAGGTTACCTACGCCAATATCTGGTTGGGGATCGTAAGGATTACCTACTGGATTTATATCCATGGCATTTAGTGGAATGCTGCCGAATGAGAGTCCAGCTTTTGCCATGTTATTTTGCTCCGCTATTTATAACACTCTGTACATTTGATGTTAAATATGGGTTGCCTGATGAAGCTGACCCAGAGATTAAACTTATTCCATCAGCAAGAGATATTTTCTTAGTTCCCGGTGCATAGTACTTATCACCATTAGGTTTAGTATGTTCCATCATTGGGTCAAATAAGTAAACCTCAGAACCTATTTGCACAATACCTTTACCAGAACCATCACCAATAGCTTTAAACTCACCTTTCATCATCTTAATCTGCTCTAGTAACGCATTAGCTTTGGATGTTAGTTCTTTATCGACTTTGAGTTTGATAAGGTCTGCATTAATTTTTTGTTGTTCTTTCGTCATATCTAGTTGTGCATCAAAAATCTTCATAGATTTCTCAGCAGCAACTTGGTTAATCTGAGTCTTGTATGATGAATCGAACTGAAGCTGAGCTAAGTGAGATATCTCTCGCATGCTCATACCTTCTTGTACCACAGTACCATCCATCTGCAGATTAAACTTACCATCAGAACGTGGGACAATTCGTACATCCCTGCCTGAATACATAGACCAAACCATAGATAGACGGTTGGTGTTATTACCGTACCTTAAATCATTAAGACCCTGCATACCTTGCAGATAAATCATACCCTGATCTATCTTAGTTACAGTATCCCTAGCAGTTACAAGGCTAGTTAGCATACCTTCTGCTGCTTCTTTATACTTAAGGAAGTTATCTATATCACCTGAAATTCTGTAGATTTCTGCAATTCGTTTATATTCCTGTGATTTCTTCTGAGCAATTTGAAAAATCTGAACTGCTTCAGTTCTAGTTTTCTTAGCTTGCTCCATATCATAAGTAACTTTTGATGGATTCTGTATATAAATCGCAGGGGTATCAATACTTTTGTCTTTGGGTGTATCACCAGAACCTAAGTTACCGCTGCCTAGATCAACACCAACTTGGTCACCAGTGGTGACTTTAGTATCTTTACCTGAATCAACTGTTTGTAGAGAACTAACATTGTCAGTAGCAACAGCTGTGTTATTTGCATTATTAGACTTAGCTTCTGTTTCTACTTTAGTTGTAACTTGATCGCCTACACCAGCGCTTAGCTTAACTTTAAGCTGGTTATATTCTGTAATAAGTTTTGAATTTTCAGCAGCCGAAATATTTGGATCAGCAAGTAACTTACCAATCTCATTCATACGATCCATCGCCGCTTTTCTGTCATCACCTGTAATAGCAGGTAATTTCAAACCAGCTTGGGCTTCTGTGTCTTTTGTAGTAGAATCAGGAAGAATGGTTACATTCTCTGGTGTATATGTAGAACTGCTAGCTGTAGCACCAAACGCAGTTGGAAACTGATCCAACATACCGTTGTAGATTCTAATTACTGCAGAGTTATAATCATTATTTGTAAGCGACCCATCATTAGCTACAGAAGGAGTACCTCGTTGAAGGGTTCCTTCCATACCACCTTGGTAACCTGCAGCAAGCAAGTTCTTAGGTACACCAATATATTCACCATACTTCAGATATAAGATACCTGCAGCTATCTGGTGTTGAGGATTAGTTGGGTCTAACGATGCAGCAAGCTGTTGAACCTGCTGTGAAATTCCATATTTTTTAATATTTGTTGGGTTTGTGTACCAACCTTTCATTTGTTGGAACGTAGAATCAGCGACCTGCATAGGCCCTTGAATGGTAACTTTACTACCATTCTTAAGTTCAAACTCTTTAGGTGCTGTATCAACCCTACCAAAATCTGATTCAATACCTAGAATTGCTAGAGAAAACGCAGTATCAAAACCAATTATCTTAGAGTAATTTAATACATCTGTAGATGATGGTTGACTAAATCCTGTAGTTAAATCTTTAAGCCTAGCTGTAACAATAGTATCTGCTGTCTTAGCTGATTTCTTTGTAACAGCTCTATCTTCTCTTAGAGGTGCTTCTTTAACAAAAGTTTTGTGGTAACCAATAGGGTCTAGTGCAGCCCATTGCAGTTGATTAGGGTTTTGTTGAAAATATTTTTTAGCATCATCAGAATCATACCAGTCAAATGCTTCTTTACTTGCTTTACGCTGTTCTACTTCATCAGGATCATCAAAGAAATAACCATACATACGCCCAGCAGGAGAAGATGCAAGCATATCTCCATAACCTGTAGCAATACGATCTCTGATTTTCATCATGATGGCATTGAAGTCACTATTAGCAAACATCTTATCAAGACTTTGCATAAACTGAGATGACTCAGTATCAACCTGAGTAATATCAGGAGTGCCACTCATACCGACTTTTGACATATCAAAGTCAGCTTCAGGGTTATAATCAGGGATAGTCAGGTGACTAGGTTGTACGTTAGTCCCTTCTAAATAATTTTCTTTACCTGTTTTAGTTTCAGCACCTTCAATGGTTTTAGTACCATCTTGGTTCTCAGTAATTTTAGGCCCAACTGCATCAGGTACAACTGGTTTAGTGCCGTCCCCTTCTGTACTAGGTACAACAATTTTCTCTGGCCCTTTAGGTTTTTCTTCAGGTGGAGGAGGTGGAATATAAAGTTGATCCGAACCAAATCCACTAGAATCTAGATTAGGCTGATTGCGCAAGGCAATATCAGGCAGCTGCACTCCGGGTGCATAGTCCTGCATATTAATACGGGTTTGGTTTTTACGTTGTAAATCCTGAAGATCACTCTCCAGTCTTGCACCACGATTAAAAGCGTCAGAGTCTTGACCTAACGCAGTTCCTACAAACCCTCGCAATCCTGCCATCTTTTTCCCCCTAAGCGATCGCCTGATAAGATGAAGTATCTAGACCTGTACCCTTGGTGTTAATTCCTTTTTCATCTTTAGGCACAGTATCTTCTAGTGCTTTTTTATCTTTACTAGAATTACCAGACGTTGTTGCTAACCTTCCAAAGAAGCTAGTAATATTTTCTCGCTGCTTATCAGCTTCGCCTCTACGAGCCGAGTACATGTTGCCTAGGTTTGCTAGTGCATTAGCATATGTAGCATCTGCTCCGGGGATCATACCGTAACCAGTTTTCATTGCTGCGTCTTTAGAAGTCATACCTTTTTGGAATCCGGTATCATAAGCAGACTGAACATTTCTTGCAGAATCAAGAGCAAATCGTCTTTCTTCTGCTGCATTTCTGCCTGTGCTACGGAAGTCAGTAAGTCCTGCTGTACGTCTGTACTCTCTCATTTTACGCTCAGACTCAACCGCAGCCTTATTAGCTGCTTGTAGACCGAAGTATTCTGGAGAGAAATAACCAGCTTGTACAAGATATTGTTTAGCTGCGTCCATCTTAGCATTAAACGCTGCTTCGTTAGTTTCTTTAAGGACAGCAAGTTCTTGCTTGTACTGATCCATAACCTGTTGTTCTTCTGCTGATAGTTCAGGCATTGACCCCGGAGGAATCAAAGCAGTTGCAAGCAACTGACCACCTGCCATCAATGTCATGTTAGCAAGAGTATCTGGATTAGTAACTTTATCTATGACTGTCGAAGGAACTTCACTAAGTTTTTCTAAAAATCCTTTCTTAGCTGCATCTGTTTCTACTGTAGTTTTTACAAGTGTACCGTCAGTTTGCGTTCCTCCTGTTTGTACTACTTGTCCGTCTGTTTGAACCATAGTACCATCAGCCGCTGGTTGACCACTAAAGTTAGTACCAAGATATCTATCTGCAGTAGCACTGACACCACCTTGCGGTGTACCAAATGTACCTGCTGATGCTGACCTGTAACCGCCGAAGCCGCCACCAAGGGCACCCATAATAGCTCCAGCTTTAACACTTTGACCTGTAACTTTAGCTGTGACAGCACCTAGGGCTGCGCCTGTAATTGCTGAACTAATAACTGCGCCTGCAGTCGTAGTCATTGCGGCACCTAATGCGGTACCCGCAAGCATACTAGAAGCAGCAATCGAGCTAGCAATAGCTGGGGCTGCAACTGGGATAATAATAGCTGCTGCTACTGCAACAACTTTTTTGACACCACCTCCGTGTTCGGTAGGTTGTATCGGATATATAGGAGTAGTGCCAGCTGTGGGGCCAACTGAAACTACTAATGGGTTTATAGTTTGCATAGTTTAGACCTCCGTTAAATCCTGTCGTAATTGGACATAATGACGTTCGAACCCTTGTGATAGTAAAATTCTTTCCATCGCTGGATGTACCGAACATTCAATTTTTCTTACACCACACACTTTCGCCCAACTACAAACATCTTTCCAATACATTTGTATCAGGTTTTTTAAGTCTTTTCCACCTAAAGCTACAACATTCATAGCTGTAAACCTAGGATAATTTACAAGTTCCAAAACTATTACTAGTTTAACACTAGGAACTTCAGTCTCATCGTTTTTCGCAACAATGATAAAGACTTCACCTTTCAGTGCTCTGGTATATAAATCTTCCACAAGCATCTCACCGTGCATTGCACGTTTGATACATTCATCAATTAGCGGTGCACATTGCCCCCAGTACTTATCAATCAGTTCCTTAGTCGATAACAACTGAGGTTCATATTTTAGTTCTGGTTCTTCTTTATGCACTACTTGTAAGCTCATGCTGTGTCTGATCCTTTTTTGTTTTCTTTCTCTGCTAACATCTTATCAAAGAAGTCAGTGCCTTTACGCTTCACAATATCTTTAGGGATAACGTATTCACCACCTTCTACTTCGATCTCACCGCCGCCTTTCATTTTTACACGCACACCACCTTCATCATGTGATGGGCCATTGACCATACCGCCGTATTCCATTTCTTGAACTGGAGCTTGGGGTTGTGGCATAGGGGGTTGTTGTGCCTGTCCGTCAAACTGAACATCTGCTTCCATTGATTTAGCTGCTGCAAGAATTGCAATAATCAAACCTTGGTCATACTCTGCAGGTAGATCAGCGTCAGTTGCGATACCTCTAGCAATAGCCATTTGTCTAATCTGCGGATACATCTCAGGATTTTGCATTACAGTTTTTGCTAACTGTATAATGGTGTTAAGTTCGTTAGGGTCTAATTCCCCTGATTGAATACCTGCTTCAATACCTGCTCGTAGTCTAGCTACAATTTCAGGATTCTGCGATAGCATTTCATTAACTTGCATTTCCAACATCTGAGGATTCATCATTGGTGCGCTTTGTGGCTGCACACCTGCAGGTCTAACAGGCATACCCATTGGGCCTACCATGCCGCCTTCTTCATATGTTGGTTGCATTCTAAAATCTAGTACTGGATAATTAGGGTCTTGCGCCACAGTACCAGTTTGTATTGGTTGTACAGCCCCTTCAGCAATTCCTGCTGCGGGCATTTCGATTAAACTTTGGATAGACGCAGGTAAATCCAAAGAAGTCGAAGACGGAACAGCACCCATAGCACCAGCTACACCACCGCCCACTGAACCGGACGGACTAACTGCTGCGTTTGGATCAGTAGCTATTCCGGGTATTGGTTGGTCAGTATAGTTTGCCATTAGCCTACTCTCCTTTTATTTGTTTAATAAGTGCATTTAACACCGCCCTAGTATACGCTAGGTCATTTGCTAAAGTTTGCACATCTGTAATAAGTTTACCATAATCTTCAAGACCTGCTACCTCTTGACTACTAATAGTAAACCCAGCGCCTTTTGCACTTACTTGTTTCATGTCTTGTTCAGACATTTGCTTAATGGTAACCTGACCTTGAGTAACTGCTTTACTCTGAAGATCAGACTCACCACGAAGTCCTGTTAACAGCTCCACATTCTCTTTCACAGAGCTAATCAAAATACTTTGCCAGTCAGTTATACCTCCTTGTGGTACTGCTGGTATTGCTGTAAATCTAGCCATTACACCGCCCTCAATCCATAAGGCGTTTCACCAAAGTGAATAGCTCTAATTCTAGACGAACCAGATACACCTACTTCGAATGTATCCGATCTGTAGCCACTAGGCAATCTAAATATATCACTAGAGCTTACAGTTGCTTGAAATACCAAGGTTTTATCTGCCCATAGTTTAAATGTAACAGGTAACACACCTGTCAAGTCTTTTAGAGTACGAGTCATACCATCCCCGTTTATAGGAAAAGCATTAAGAGTTCCAATATTATTTACAGCTACGCCTGCATCAGTGTAGTCAGTAGGCCCATTGAGTGGAGCTAATTGGATTGATTTAGCCCATATAGCGTTATTATAAGCAGGGACACTGTTATTATAAGCTTGGATATTTGCAGCTTCAGCGTCAGGAGTTTGGAAGTCTGCGATAACTCTAGCAGCACCTAAGTTAATATAGTCCTTAGTTACTAGTGTTTTAGATTTCCATTCAAGCGGAGAAAGAACTTGGTTTACATTATCCCATTCATAGATATCTCCATTACTACCTGCGACATAATACATGATTCCTGTTTCTGTATCGGTATAAGCAGCAGTAAATTGATATTCAATACTTACAAAAAACCCACCTACTTTATCATCACGTTCAAAAATAAATGAACTAGAACTATGTGACCCAAAATATTTACCATTATAAAAATGACCTATAAGAGTAGACGGGTCTAAAGTATCATTCCATGTATCCCAATCGTGGACAAACTTAGTAATAAGGTCAATACCTGTAGATGGTGAGAATACAGCAAGACCACCGTGAGTAGCCCATACAATACCATAACCCATATTAACAACTGATCGTTTAGATAAACATGGATACAGTGTATCAATACGAGATGACACCATAGTTGCTGGGTCGTTACCAGAAACTTGGTATGGATAATCTTTTGTTAGAACCGTAACATAACCTGCGTTTGGCTGAATAGCTACAATCTCAGACTCAAACGTCATTCTATATATTTCAGGCCAAGCATGTGGTTTATCAGGAAATGAAAAACATAACTGGTTACTAGTAAATCCTACAAGAATATTATTATGTGCTGCTTTAAGACCCTGCATATTAGAAGGTGGTGCATCATAATTTTCTGATGGAACAATCGTTGTTAGACCTGATACAAGAAAGTCATCAGTAAAATTATAACTGCCATCACCCCAGTATCTAGCCGAGCTGGTAGCAAGTTCAGAAACATCGTGATACATAGTGCCAGAAGTGGCAGCTGTAGTACCTACATCAGTAGCAGTTTGAGCATACTTAATAGTATAGTCGTCAACTACTTCTGTAACTACGCCGCCTGTAATATCAAAAGAAGAATCTGAACAACCACTTATTTTAAATCGGTCATCTACAATAAAATTATGATGATCATCAAACTTAACAGTAGACACGTTACTTGTTCTAGAAACTTCAGTTACAGTTCTAGGAAACCATAAAGTTCCTAACAAGAAGTAATCGGTAACAGAAGCTGATACAACACTTCGATAAAGTCTAATACCTCTAATAAAATTCTGTCCTGATGGCGGAGCAGTAGGTAAACTACTTACAGTAGAACCTTGTCCTTCTTTAATATAAGACTCGTTAGAAGGTAAACTTGGTATGGATTCTTCGTTCCATGGTGTTACCCATGTATATATGTAAGTTCTAATTTGTGTATTACCCGCAAGATCAGCTCGACCTGTAGTGTTTGCAGTTTTAGATACTGCGTCACCGGGGCTAAAGTATTGGAAGTCAGTAGAGTTAATAACTGTAATCTCTACGTTAGTAGCATTAAAAGACTTAGCTTCATCAGAAGTACCAAAGTCACGAACAGTTACAACGTTACCTGAACGAAGGTTATGTGCAGAACCACCATAAAACGTAGCTGTGTTACCTGAGTCACGTTCATAATGCGTAGAACTAACCACACTAAAAGATACTGCTGTGTTAACAGGCTCAGTATCAGGTAGTGGTAAACCTAGTTCATAATAACCATTAGTAACAGGATAAGGCTCACTACCATCTGTTGCTAACTCATAGTTAGATACTTTAGGTACACCATCGCCTGTATAATAAAACCGTTGCTCATCATCTCCTGCGTCACTAGCAGTAGCGATGTCGACTTCAGTAAGCCACGATAACCAGACATTAGCATTAGTTGATGGATTTTTAAGCGCATGTAAAGTCTTAATAGTTCCTGTACGCTCTGTGCTATCAACTATCACAGGTGTACGGTAAGGCAACAGATCACCTGAATACAACTTTACATTAAAAGCTGTTTGTGCTGCGCCATCAGGTAACAACTCAGAAGAAATCTTCGGAGCTTCACCTAGGAACTTAATTAACTTTACTGATGCCATCTACACCATCTCCAATGCTTGGTCTAGAGTTTCTTTATTTCTTCTAGTCCAACCTATTCCAAATGTATCAAAAGTTCTAAGATTTTCATAGAACTCTTGTCGTGCCGAGTGCATTTTCTTTATTACATCGTGCACATCAGCTTCGTAAACTTTCTCTAATGTCTTAGGCCCTATAGCTCCATCAGGCGAAGAACCCACAATACGTTGTAGTGCCTTAACCGATCTTCCCGGCCCACTGTTTACAGCCCAGTCAAACACAGACCAATCTATACCACTAGGTAATTCATCACCCCATATTCTATCCCAGTATTTATGTTTATAAACAGGAGCTACATCTTCAGGAGTAAGGTTTCTCATTTCATCTTCTGTTACATCACGACTCATATACTCCTCATAAGTCGCTAGTGTAACACCTAGATTAGTCATACCACCGGGATCACGAGGGTGGTCTACAAAACCACCTTCGTGTCTCAATAACATATCTAAGCAATGACCAAAGTTTTCCTTCATTTAGTTAACCCTTTTGATTTTTCATAACTTCTAAGGCCACCCAAACCGAGCATACCTAGTAGGACAGTCATCAAGCTGTCCATATCAAATGCGGGTAATTCTGGTATTTCTACCCCAGCCCACCCAGCACCGAATAAAATGATAGGATTAAGTACAAAATGATACCCAAGTGCAACAGCGCAAATCCAGCCAACAAAAGGCCTCCAGCCCGCCACAAAAAGACTTCTATGTTGGGCTTCTGCTTTATTAACTTCCACCTGTGCCATAGCTGCTTCATGTGCTTGTTTCTCAGCCATTGTTGCAATCTCATGCGCTAGCCTCGCTTTCTGGTCTTTATCCTCTATAAATTTATCAAGTAGACCAGTAACTGGCCCAACTAAACTACTTACTAGGCTTAACATTGTTTCCTCCTTTTCCTATATTCGTGAAGCCAAAGTAGGCCCCAACGAGTGCAGCAATGGAAACATAGTAAATGTTAGCCATAGCAGCTAATAAATTAGCAGCAGAATCAAGGCCAATGAGACTAGATAGAAAAACACCAGAAGGATAAACAAGCATGCCAACAAGAGAAAACCACGCCATTTTGCGTTGACTGTCTCTCTTAGCATCTTCATCTTCAAGTCTTTTTCTTTCGAACTCGATTTGCATTTTCTGCCATTCTTCTTTGTCAATGACGCCATTCTTGTCCTCATCTATACTATCGAAGTGCGTCACTTCCCCATCTCCTTAAGTAATGGGTTTTCCAAAGCACGTTCTAGCTTTTTATTAACCCGTTCTTCCATTGACGTAAGTTTTTCATCTATCGACGAAGTCCTTTCATCAAACCATTTTTTAGCTTCCTGAATAGAAATCCTATTCTCGCTTTCCATATCACGAAGTCTGCGCTCCACATCACCGATTGCTTTTTCAACTTGAATAACATCGGATCGTAAATCGTCTTTAATATCTTTTGCATAATCTATTGCCTCATCTAGTTTAACCATTGCTGTTTCTATCTTTGTTTCCACAGCTCCTATATCTAGATTGGCGAGCTTGTCTTTCATATCCGTATAGTCTTTATACACTTCGAACCCGCCGTACAAAGTACCTATCATAGTTCCTAAGGCCATAAGGATAGCTAACCCTTTCCCGCCTTTTACCTTTACTCCACCTACATCTAGTTCTGCCATTGCATATCCACCATTTCGTTCCACAAATAATCTGCGGCACCTGTGTAATATTCAGCATACGGATTATCGTAAGTTTTACCACCATCTAGTTCGTAAGGTGGGTAAAATTGGTTATCAACTAAAGTTATTTGTTGGTATTCATTAAAGCTTCTAACAGCATCAGATTGCTGCATGACTGCAATTCTGACTGACTCCATGACCGTGCTGTAGGCGGCAGTTTGACTGTTACTAGATTTACTTCCCCCGTCTCCTTTAGTTCGTTCTTGTGAAACACTTTTCTGTTCTCCATCTCCTTTTTCGTTAGAGGCACTTTCATTTGGAGCGTTGGTACTTTTAGGTGCTTCTGTTTCTCGAACAGCATTCTGTTGTTGACTACTCTCCCCATCGGATTCCCTTTCTTCAATTTGAGCTACTTGTTGTGGTTCTGAATCAAACGACTCAACCTCAGTAATCTTAATTTCAAAATCACCTGTAGGAGTATCCATCACTTCTACCTCAAAACTAGCCATACCGCCGTCGAAAGTATCAAGTTCTAATTCAAACGTCATACCTACGTCAGCTGTATAATCGGTATAATCTACTTCTATAGGTGGAGGTATATATTGTGAGTCGTATTCATACTCTGTAGTTTGTTTAATAGTTATCATCTCAGCTTGAGTAATAACCTGATTAATAACTTCAGTTATATAATCATACGTTAAATTGAAGAATACGTCTGAAAAACCGGGGCCATAATAATCTTGGTAATATCCTGCATCCATCCCATATAGTTCTAACTCAGCACTATTAAATGTAAGTGACCTTACATCTTGAGAGAATGAATAGTTTTGGGAACCTTGCCAGTTAATACTGTTGTAGTTATGAGTATAAGTATTCTGTAAGACACCATCATCATAGAGTCTTACTGTTATTTTAAATTCATCTTGACAGTCGCCTGTCGTATTAGAGCATGTAGGTAAAGTAGCATTAGACTGGTGAGAATAAACTGTAGCACCGTAGTCTATTTCTTTTTTGTTATCGTAGTTAGAAACATCAATATCGTAAGTTCTACCACCTCCGCCTGTTTGCTGGTTTCCTGTACAAACTTCAATGTTAGCGTCGTAACAACTTGTTGACATGTTTGTGTCAGTCACAACACCGGTATTAATAAGTTGATTTGTTTTTTCTTCTACAACAGTTACTGTTTCATATGATGTTTGGTTAACAGTTTCTACTATTGTCTCAGTATAAGTATATGTATAAGTCGTTTCTAAAAAATCACCCACCATTTCTTCTTGGGTGTTTGTAAGAGCTGGTACAACAGTAACACCAGTGACAGTTCCCCCGTTAGGGCCTGTGCCTCCTACGTTGTACTGTTGATCGTAAGCACTAGAGGAGGAGCAATAAAGCAGCAATCCCGCCAAAAATGGCAAGACCAGACTTGTCTTTAGACTTGGCATCTATATCCTCCTGTGGTTCTTCGGGTTTTAAATAATCACTGTTGTTCCTTTGCGTAGTAATAAGAGTCGGGGGTTTATACTCGGAGTCTTCCCAAGCTTCTGTTGCAGCTTTACCTATCTTACCTAGATATGGACATGGTGTTCCTGCCATCCACATGCCGTCCCAGACACGTTTATCCTGACAAAGAACAGACACAGCTGCTACTTTCATACCCATTCCATATAAAGAACGAGCAAGTTTTAGACGCTCGCAGTTTTCGTCGGTAACAGTTTGACCTGTTGCAAAACCAAGTATCTGTGTTTGTACTGCTACTGAAGAAGCAGAAGTACATACATCTTGGTTATTAATAACAATAGAAGGAGCTGAAGCTGTAGGTGGAGTTTTATCTACAGTTGTTGTACCAGTAACGGTACTAGAGATAGTATTAGTTTCTGCCATTGCTGTATTTGTAAGCAATGCCAAAGCGCCTCCCAAGACTATGGAGATGCTTAACAGAAAAAGTTTTGCTCCCCAAGTCATTCGACGCATTCATTTTCTCCCAGTTATTTTTTAAGTTTAAGGCACTTACCAGCTTTTTTACATTTCGCTGGAGCTGGGCAAGTACTGCATGGTTTAAAGACAACGCCGCCTTTTTTATAAGCCATGCCTTTTGATTTAGTTTTCTTTTTATCCATATTACACTCCGATCATAATTGCGGATAAGATTGATGTTAGTCCTACGATCATTGCACCCGCTGCAATGAGCATAATTTTTTCAAGGCGTTCAATTCGAAACAGAATCATTTCATACCTTTCAGCACAAACTGCTTCGTGTTTTAATAGTTCTGTTTCTACTTCAGCCACTTTAGTCATCTTTACCTAATCTCATAGCAGCTAATACGGCTGCTGTTTGATCCTCTACTTTCACTTCCGGTTCTTCTGGAAGTTCTGGTTCTTCCACCATTACACTACCTTCAGGCACAGGGTCTTCAGTTCTAACAAAAGCCCCGTTAGGTAACATCCATAATGGTGTGCGTTTTACTGTCATCTTAATCCTTTGGATACTTATCTTTAATTGCTTGAATTTTTGATTCCATATCTGCAGGGAATACACCCGCGTGAAATAACGCATCCAGCTGATCGCCAATAGGTGGGTATTCAGCTGCTCTGTTTTCTCTAACTTCCTCGTTACGAAAAGCTGTGTTTAATTCTGCATGGTCAGCAACAACAATTTCTGTTCCATCAGTTAAATATACTTTGTCAGCACTTGCTGTGTTGACATTTTCTAATATGGTTTTAGCGATAGTGTTGTAGTTAACCATTAGTATTGCCTCACCCAAATTGTTGTATCTTTGTGCCAAGTCCCATCATAGCCGCCTGAGTAAGTAGTGCCTTGATAATACGGAATTGTGTATGGACTGCCGGGGTAAGTACCTAATGGTCGGGCGGTTTCGCCTGTATTGTACCCTGTAGTATTTCTCCGACCTGCGTAGGTGGTTCCAAAGCTAATACTACTATCGTGCCCATAAGTATCACTGCCACTTGTACCAGCGGTAGCATACCATTGAGCGTCAGTTATATACACTGTGTTAGAGCCACACGTCATACGAATAACATTACCAGAAGCACTTTCTCCGCCTAACGCCCTGACAAAATCAGTGGCTAAACGGGCCAGACCACGAGAACCTGCGGTGGTACTTGAGCCTGTATCAGTTAAACCTTGCGTAGGAGAATACAATGTACCTACAGCGGCTTCACCTAAACT
>Ga0222719_10000253_pt1 | contig 54372 bp, 52 predicted proteins | sample C33_34DmetaG_FD_165039 | JGI IMG/M metagenome (GOLD analysis project Ga0222719, IMG submission 165039) | Estuarine water microbial communities from San Francisco Bay, California, United States - C33_34D | ecosystem: Environmental > Aquatic > Marine > Unclassified | place: USA: California...
AAAAAAAAAAAAAAAAAAAAAAAAAAAAAAATACAGCAAAAAAATATCACTCAAATAAAGATTTAAGTTTTTTTGTGGTTTTTTAAAATAATACTGATTAACTTAGCATATAACAATGCAAATGATAACTATTATCGTTAAATTATTATAATGCAAGGTCTCACTTGATGTAGAGTTTAGGTAAAAAAATTTAGGGTATTATTAAATGGTCAAAATTAATAAGGGTTTGGATATACCCTTATCGGGATCTCCCGAGCAGATTATATATGAGGGCAAACCTATACAGAGTATCGCTATCATAGGCGATGATTATATTGGCATGAAGCCTACAATGGCAGTTAAAGTTGGCGATAAAGTTAAGGCTGGCCAGATACTTTTTTCTGATAAAAAAACAGAAGGAGTTCATTTCACCTCACCAGTCAGCGGTATAGTTGAAGCTATAAATCGAGGTGAACGAAGGGTTCTGCAGTCTCTAGTGATAAAATTACAGGGAAATGATAAGGAAAACTTTAGGCAATATGATGCTAAAGAAATCCTAAAATTAAGTAGTAGTGATGTGATTGATAACCTAGTTAAATCCGGTTTGTGGACCTCACTCAGAACACGTCCTTATTCGAAGGTGCCATCGCCAAACTCAGGTCCTCCAAACTCTATTTTTGTTACCGCTGTAGACACAAATCCGCTTGCTGCTTCCCCTGAATTAATTATCAGCGAACGAAAAGAAGATTTCGAAAATGGACTCTCTGTGCTCAAGCATTTAACTGACGGTCCTCTTCATCTTTGTATATCTGGTGATTCTGAGTTATTTGAAGGCATTAATACATGTGCAACACTCCATAAATTCACTGGCCCCCATCCTTCTGGATTAGTTGGTACGCATATACATTTTATTGATCCGGTAAGCGCAGCAAAAACAGTTTGGACTATTGGTTACCAAGATGTTTTAGCAATTGGCGCGTTATTTACTTCAGGAAATATTGACCCACAAAGAGTTATTTCTCTTTGTGGTCCCCAGACACTAAAGCCAAGATTAATTAGAACTCTCATCGGTGCAAACATAAATGATTTAATTTCTGACGAATTGTGTGAGGGAGAAAATCGAGTTATCTCTGGATCTATTTTATCAGGACGAATTGCCTCTGCTTCATATTTTAATGGAGTTTTTTCTTACTTAGGTCGCTACCATACCCAAATAACTGCAATTCTAGAAGGACATCAACGTGAATTTCTCAGATATATTTCACCTGGCTCTAATCGTCACTCGGCATTGCCTATATACCTATCCTCGATGAGCCGAACTAATGATAAAAAATTTCATTTTACTACAAACACAAATGGTAGCGAGAGAGCGATGGTGCCAGTCGGTAATTATGAAAAAGTAATGCCACTTGATGTCCTCCCCACACAGCTCCTACGTGCATTGATCGTCGGAGATACAGAAATTGCACAAAAACTCGGTTGCTTGGAACTTGAGGAAGAGGATTTGGCATTGTGCAGCTATGTATGTGTTGGAAAATATGAGTATGGCCCAATATTAAGAGATAATTTATCTCGCATTGAGAAGGAGGGTTGATAGTGAAAAAACTTCGCAATTACTTGGATAAAATCGAACCTAATTTTCATAAAGGTGGAAAATATGAAAGTTTTTTTGCTCTGTATGAGGCTGTCGATACAATTTTTTATTCACCAGGATCAGTAACTAAAAACGGTGCACATATTCGAGATGGTATAGATCTTAAGAGAGTTATGATTACTGTTTGGTTAGCTACATTTCCAGCCATGTTTTACGGTATGTACAATGTAGGCTTTCAAGCCAACACTATTTTAGCAGGCTCAGAGACTACATTTAATACAGATTGGCATGAGTCAATTATTCTCATGTTTGCTGGACATGATCCATCAAGCATATGGGATTGTATGATTTATGGTGCAGTTTATTTTATACCAATATATGTTGTTACATTTATAGTCGGTGGCTTCTGGGAAGTTTTATTTGCCTCTGTTAGGGGTCATGAAATAAACGAAGGTTTTTTTGTCACTTCAATACTCTTTGCCCTTATATGCCCACCAAATATACCATTGTGGCAGGTTGCTTTGGGAATAAGTTTTGGTGTTGTTATCGGAAAAGAGGTGTTTGGTGGTACGGGTAAAAATTTCCTCAATCCAGCATTGACAGGTCGAGCCTTTCTTTTCTTCGCTTACCCAGCCGAGCTATCAGGAGATGCTGTATGGACAGCAGTTGATGGCTACACAGGGGCAACAATGTTATCCATAGCAGCTACAGATGGTATCGAAGCAGTACAACAGAATCTTACATGGTTTGACGCCTTTATCGGAAATAAGCAGGGCTCTATAGGTGAGACATCTGTACTAGCAATTCTCGTTGGTTGTGCAATCTTACTACTCACTAGAATTGGTGCGTGGCGTATTATGCTGGGTGTTTTTGTGGGCATGGTTGCACTCTCTTCGTTTTTTAATTTAATTGGCTCAGATAGCAACCCGATGTTTGGTGTGCCATGGCATTGGCATTTAGTTATAGGCAGTTTTGCATTTGGGTTGGTTTTTATGGCGACAGATCCAGTATCCGCATCTATGACAGATACAGGTAAATTCTGGTATGGTCTTCTCATTGGAATCATGACTGTTCTTATCAGAGTAGTTAACCCTGCATACCCGGAAGGTGTTATGTTAGCAATATTATTTGCTAATCTATTCTCACCTCTAATCGATCATTTTGTTGTTGAAGCTAACATTAAGAGGAGAATAGCTCGTGGCTAATAACGATTCTACTTCAAATACTATTCGAGTTGCCTTAGCACTTTGTATTGTTTGCTCAGTCATTGTATCTACCGCAGCTGTATTGTTAAGGCCTGCTCAACAAGCCAACAAAGATCTTGATAGAAAAACAAATATATTAGCCGCTGCAGGTATGCTTGAAAAAGGAGATGATGTTTTAGCTAAATTCGCTACTATAAAAACAAAAGCAGTAGACTTGGCTACTGGAAAGTTCTCTGACTCAGTAGACTTGAATACATATAACCAAAGAAAAGCAGCAAAAGATCCTGCTCTTTCTACAGATCTTGGTGACGATGATATAGCTAAAATTGGTCGTTTGCCAAAATATATGATTGTTTATGTTGTAGAAGGTTCTTCAGGTTTAGAAAAAATTATTTTACCAATTAAAGGGTATGGCTTGTGGTCAACACTTTATGGTTTTGTTGCACTTGAATCCGATTTAAATACTGTAGCAGGACTCGGTTTCTACGAGCATGCTGAAACACCCGGTTTAGGCGGAGAGGTCGATAACCCCTCGTGGAAAGCACAATGGATTGGTAAAAAAAGTTATAACTCCGACAGAAAGCAAGCCTTGACTGTGATTAAAGGTAAGGTAGACACTAGTAGACCAGAATCAGTTCATGAAATAGATGGTCTATCTGGAGCAACCATTACTAGCAAGGGGGTCGATAACCTTATAAAATTTTGGATGGGTGAAAATGGGTTCGAACCATTTTTAACAAACTTGCGAGCAGGTGAGGCTTAAATATGTCTAATAAGATGAAAGAAATACTACTAAGACCAGTCTTCAACGAAAATCCAATCGCTCTTCAGATTTTAGGAATATGCTCAGCTTTAGCTGTCACGTCTAGTTTAAGGGTGACCTCTGTTATGTGTATATGCTTAATCGTTGTTGCTGCTGTCTCAAGTATGCTGGTCTCTTTAATAAGAAACCAAATTCCAGGGAGCATAAGGATAATAGTTCAAATGACCATTATCGCCTCAGTTGTTATTCTTGTTGACCAGGTTTTAAAAGCTGTAGCCTATGATATAAGTAAGCAGCTTTCTGTATTCGTAGGTCTAATTATTACAAATTGTATTGTGATGGGTCGCGCTGAAGGGTTTGCAATGAAAAATCCCCCTATAGATAGTTTTTTAGATGGCGTAGGCAATGGCTTAGGATACAGTGTTATTTTATTAGCGCTTGCATTTGTTAGAGAGCTTTTTGGTTCCGGGACACTTTATGGGTTCGAAGTTCTATCTATCTCAACAAATGGTGGCTGGTATGTCCCAAATGGAATGCTACTTTTACCACCAAGCGCCTTTTTCTTAATTGGCTTATTTATATGGGGGCTTAGAGCCTGGAAAAAATCTCAAGTTGAGGCTCCCGACTTTAAGATTGCAGCTAATACGCCCAAAGGAGAAATTGCATAATGGAGCACTATTTGAGTTTATTTGTAAGATCAGTATTTGTAGAAAATATGGCACTTTCTTTTTTTCTTGGTATGTGCACATTTCTGGCTATTTCAAAAAAAGTCCAAGCAGCAATGGGGCTTGGAATTGCTGTAATCGTAGTATTAGTAGTAACAGTACCTGCTAACTATATGATTTTTAAGTATCTTTTGACCGAAGGTGCTTTAGTCTGGACAGGTATAGATGGTATGGAAAAGGTGGATTTAAGTTTTCTTGGCTTATTAAGTTATATTGGTGTTATTGCCGCTATTGTCCAAATTATGGAGATGTTTTTAGATAAGTATGTTCCAGTGCTTTATAGTGCTCTTGGTGTTTTCCTGCCATTAATAACAGTGAATTGCGCGATCTTAGGTGCTGCATTATTTATGGTTGAAAGAGATTATGATCTTGCTGAAAGTACAGTTTATGGTCTTGGTGCGGGTTTTGGTTGGGCTCTCGCAATTGTCGCGTTAGCAGGAATAAGAGAAAAACTTAAGTATAGTGATGTTCCTGACGGCCTTCAGGGTTTAGGGATTACCTTCATAACAGTCGGCCTCATGTCTTTAGGCTTTATGTCTTTTGGTGGAATTGACCTTTAATAACAGCTAGGGAGAAATAATACATGAATTTAGAGATTTTGCTTGGTGTTGCTATGTTCACAGCGGTAGTCTTAGCTTTAGTTGCTTTTATCCTAGCTGCTCGTGCAAAATTAGTTAGTTCCGGACTTGTAACAATTGATATTAATGGCGAAAAAAATATCACTGTTCCAGCAGGAGATAAACTTTTGATGACTTTGTCCAACGCTGGATTGTTTTTAGCATCTGCATGCGGGGGTGGAGGTACATGCGCTCAATGTAGATGTATTGTTACAGAAGGTGGTGGCTCTATGCTCCCAACTGAGGAAACACATTTTTCTAAAAGAGAAGCTAGCGACGGATGGAGACTTTCCTGTCAAACAGCAGTAAAACAAGATATGAAGGTTGTTGTTCCAGAAGAAATTTTTGGTGTAAAACAGTGGGAATGTACAGTTGAAGCAAACCCAAATGTCGCTACCTTTATCAAAGAGTTAACTCTAAGACTACCAGATGGAGAGAGCGTGGACTTCAGAGCCGGTGGCTATGTACAGCTTGAGTGCCCCCCGCATCATGTTAAATATAGTGAGTTTGATATCGAGGAAGAGTACCGACAAGATTGGGAACGATTTGGTTTTTTCAAACATGAGTCAATAGTTGATGAGACGGTAATTAGAGCTTATTCAATGGCTAACTATCCAGAAGAGAAAGGTATAGTTAAATTTAATATACGTTGTGCAACTCCACCACCAGGGACAGAAGGTATACCTCCAGGAGTTATGTCTTCTTGGGCATTCAATTTAAAACCGGGTGATAAAGTTAATGTTTTTGGTCCTTTCGGTGAGTTCTTTGCTAAGGACACCTCAACAGAAATGGTCTTTATTGGAGGAGGTGCAGGGATGGCACCAATGCGCTCACACTTGTTTGATCAACTTCGTCGCTTAAAAACAGATAGAAAAATCTCATTTTGGTATGGCGCTAGATCACTGAGAGAATGTTTTTATAATGACGAGTACGACACTCTTGCCCGTGAAAACGATAATTTTGATTGGCATCTTGCGTTATCTGATGCTCAGCCAGAAGATAAATGGGACGGCCATGAAGGATTTATTCATAACGTCTTATACGAAAACTATCTAAAAGAGCATCCTGCTCCAGAGGATTGTGAATATTATATGTGTGGACCGCCTATGATGAACTCAGCTGTTATTTCGATGCTTACAGATCTAGGTGTTGAGAGAGATAATATATTTCTAGATGATTTTGGTGGGTAGCTGTATGTCTGCTCTTCAGAAAGAAATCGCAACGGGGCCTTTGGCCTCGTTTTTGCTATTACTTATAAAAAAGTGTATGTGTATTCTTCTTTTTCTATTAACCATAACTTTAGTCAGTGGGTGTGAGTCTTCTAATTCTGAGATAATTTATTCAGGCTCAGTTATGGGTACCACGTATGAAGTAAAGATAATTTCGTCAAAGAGAATTATCCCTGATATGGAAAAATTGATAGATACTAAACTGCAAAGTATAAATAAAATTTTTACTACCTATGATAAATCCTCTGAGCTAATGATTTTGAATGAATCACCTATTAATATCCCTCAAATTGTTTCATCAGATATGATTAATGTTCTAGCAATAGCACAAGATGTGTACATGAAGACTAATGGATCTTTTGATCCTACGGTTGCCTCACTAGTGAGCCTTTGGGGTTTTGGGCCTCAATTATCTGTACAAAAAATACCTAATGATCAAAAAATTGTTAGTCTTTTAAATTTAATTGGACTTAACAAGCTATTAATTGATAAAGAAATGAATTCAGTCACACGACTTTCTGATATAAAAATAGATCTTTCAGCGATCGCAAAAGGTTATGCTGTTGATTGTATAGCAAGATTACTTGATAGTTATAAAATAGAGAACTATCTTATAGAGGTGGGTGGTGAATTAAGGATGAAGGGAAATAATGTAAACGGAACTAAATGGATTATAGCTATTGAGAGACCATTTTTTATCCAAACTGGAGCACAAGAAGTGATACAAGTAACAGACGCAGGTTTGGCAACCTCAGGAGACTATCGTAATTATTTTGAAAAGGATGGAAGCAGATATTCACATATGATAGATCCTCGCAGTGGGTACCCAATCAAACATAATCTGGTTTCCGCAACTGTTATAGCTAAAAGCACTACTGAGGCAGATGCATTTTCAACAGCGATGATGGTTTTAGGCCCACAGCAAGCTATAACAGTAGCAGAAGAAAATAATATACCGGTATACCTAATAATAAAAAATGGTGAAAACTTTGATGCTATTTTTTCTAAAGAATTTAACCAATATTTAAATGGAGAATAATATGCTTGAGTTATTTCTTGCTTTCTTTATATTAGCCTTAATCATGATTAGTATGGCTTTGGGTATAATCATGGGAAAAAGTCCTCTAAAAGGTTCATGTGGGGGTGTAGGAGCAGCATTAAACGAGGATAACTACGTGTGTGACCTATGTGAGGGAGATAAAAATAAGTGCGATGATTTTTCTAGCAATATGAAGAAAAAGAATTCTCAGCAAACAAGTAGAGATATTGCTTATGAGATTTCAATGAGACAGTAAATGAATTAAAGGCTACATTTTTATCGAGATGTTATTTCTCTAACTTAAGTTTCATCCCAATTTTTAATGGAAAGTTTAAATGTAAACTGTTCCATCTAGTAATATCTTTTATCGAAATTCCGTAATCCTTTGAAATTTTCCACAAGGTGTCGCCTTGTGTAACTGTATGAAAATATTTTTTTTGTTCATTTATCTCATCAATACCTGTGCCTGGAATCTTGATTTCTTGATTAATCTGGATTAAGTGTCCAGTGAGACCGTTTAATGACATAAGAGATTCAGTGCTTATACCGTATTCTGCAGCAATCTCTGAGAGTGTATCACCTCGTTTGATTTGATACCTTTTAATTGGCGACCAGCTTTTTTTCGGTAATTCTTTAAGTTTACGTAAAAAACTAATCTTTTTTCCAACAGGTAACAGAATATTTTGAGGTGATACAGGATGAGTTACCCCCAATTTGTATCCAGGATTAAGCATAATCATCTCATTAATATTAATTTCAGCTATCTCTGCAGCTTTATAAATATTAATCTGACTACCAAGATTAACATTATTAAAGTACGGTTTATTCTGTAATACTGGCAGCTCAATTTCATATCTAATAGGATTCTCTACGATTCTTGATAAAATTAACAACCTAGGAACATAAGATTCAGTTTCTATTGGTAAATCTAGAGACCAAAAGTCTGTGGGCATCTTTATACTTTTATTTTTTTCTATTGCTCTTCTTACTGTCCCTTCACCACCATTGTATGCGGCAATAGCATGGAGCCAATCACCATCAAAGCGTTTGTAAAGATAAGAAAGATAATCTATTGCGGCTTCTGTTGATTTGATGATATCACGACGACCATCGTACCAAATATCTTGTTTTAAATTTAATGATTTGGCTGTTGGAGGTATGAACTGCCAAAGACCAGATGCATGTTGATTAGAATAAGAAAAGGGATTAAAGGAACTCTCTATAGCAGGTAATAAAGCGAGCTCTAGGGGCATATTTTTAGCTTCAAGCTTGCTAATAATATAGTAAATATATAGCTCGCTCTTCTCTGCTATCTTATTAATATACTTTTGATAGTCATGATTCCAGTGCTTCTTATTATCAAGCTCATTATGTTTAAAATGCTTATTGAGCTTAAATCCTTTTTCTAATCTAATCCATAAGTCTTCATGTGAATTTTTTTCATAAATAAATGATTTAGAGGACGAAGAGAGATCATTAGTCGATAAGACTTGGTATTTTGAGCAACCTGAGGTTAAAACAAAAACCAAGATTATCATTATTGGTATTTTTGTATGCATTATTATCACTGGTTAATTAATCTTTAATGAAGATTGAGATATTAGTATGAATCCTTCCATTTCCTTATAGCTGCGAATGTTTCTCTATTAGTTAGATTGGTTTTTTTTATATACGAGCTAGCAGCTTTTTGAATACTTTTTTTGTGAGACCTTAGAAAAGGATTTATTTGCTTTTCTAACCCTATTGTAGATGGAAGAGTAGTCTCATTGTTCGCCCTTAAAACTCTTACTTCTTTTGCGTATTTTTTTAAGGCCTGATTATCAGGATCTAATATTACTGCAAAATTAATATTGGCTTCTGTATATTCGTGACCACAATATATCCTTGTAGAGGATGGCAAAGCAGACAATAAAGAGAGGGATGCATACATTTGTTGAGGCGTTCCTTCAAAAATTCTACCGCAACCACTTGAAAATAAAGTATCACCACAGAATAATATAGACTCTTCAGCTGAATAATAGGCAACATGATCGTATGTGTGCCCTGGGATACTCATAACTTCAAATGTATGACCAGATAAAGATATGACTTCTTTGTCAGCGATTACTTGTGTAGCTTGCCTGATTCTAGCGGTTCCATAGACTGGAATCGAGTAGCGTTTAAGTATCTTATCTATACCGCCAATGTGATCGGGATGATGATGAGTAACCAGAATTCCATCTAACGATAATTGAAACTTATTCAAAAAGTCAAAAACTGGCTTCGATTCACCAGGATCAACAATAAAAGTTAACCCAGTTTTTTCTGAATGAAAAAGCCAGATATAGTTATCTTGAAATGCTGGAATTCCATGAATCTTAAAAGACATATTTATATAACTCTTAATCGTTTATTTCACAATTATATAATAAACTATTAAACGATCAGTTATTAAGAAATTATGAAATAAATCAAAGAAGAAAAAGTATATTAAATTAACCTACTAATATTTTTATACTGGAACTGTGAATAATAAAAATATTTAATAAGCTAAAAAAAACGATGAATTTTTATCAGAGATCGCTCACATCCAAACTATAAGACTTGGGAGAGCTTAATATCTCAACAGATGTAAATAAAAAATTTGTTTTTTGAGACACGCAGTTAAAAAACTTAGGAGTATAAATTTGAAAGAAGTTGAAATTTTTACTGATGGAGCCTGCAGAGGTAATCCTGGACCTGGTGGATGGGGTGCTTTACTAAGATATGGGGTAAATGAAAAAAAAATCTATGGCGGCGACAAGCTTACAACAAATAATAGAATGGAGTTATTGGCTGCTATTGAAGCGCTAGGTTCATTAAAAGAAAGCTCCAATGTCATTTTAACTACAGATTCTGAATATGTAAGGCAGGGAATAACTACTTGGATGCCTAACTGGAAAAAACGTGGATGGAAGACAGCCAATAAGAAACCTGTGAAAAATATTGATTTATGGCAGCGTCTTGAAAAAGCATCAAACGACCATTTAATTAACTGGAAGTGGATTAAAGGTCATAGCGGTCATCGTGAAAATGAGATAGCAGACCAATTAGCAAATCAAGGTATCGATGAGATGAAAATTTAATCTTATTTAAAGTTATATTAACAGTCCCAAAAACTTTAATAAATAAAAAAAGGCTATTATTGATGGCGAGACAAATCGTACTAGATACTGAAACAACTGGTTTAGAACCCAGCGAAAATCATCGTATCATTGAAATTGGATGCGTAGAACTAGTTGATAGAAAGTTAACTGGTAACCACTACCATCAGTACATAAACCCTGAAAGAGATGTAGATAAGGGGGCAGCAGAGGTGCACGGTCTATCAACTGAATTTCTGTCAGATAAACCAACCTTTTCTTCTATATATGAAAAATTTCAAGATTTTATTAGTGGAGCTGAATTAATAATACATAATGCCCCCTTTGATATAGGTTTTATCGATCATGAGTTTGCTAAGCTCAATAAAATTGATATACGTATCAATGATATATGTAGTGTAATTGACACGCTTGTTATGGCACGCCAGAGGCATCCGGGACAAAGAAATAGTCTCGATGCGCTTTGTAAAAGATATTTTGTTGATAATTCAAAAAGAGACTTGCATGGCGCTCTTCTAGATGCAGAGATACTGGCAGATGTGTACCTGTTAATGACGGGTGGCCAAGTTGACTTTGCTCTTGATATCAATACAAGCACTCATGACAGCATGATCAAAAATGAAATAAGACGCGTGAGTGAAAAAAGATCTCAGTTAACCATACACCGTGCTAGTCAAGAAGAGCTTTTGGCTCATAAAGACAAGCTATCTAAGATAAACTCAGATAGCAATGGGAAATGTTTATGGTTAAAGAAAAAAAATCAACCTAAAAAATAATTTATAACATATTCATCACAGCCCAACAGCCTACTACAGAGAGAACAATAGTGTAGGGTAAAGCCATATAAACCATTCTACCGTAAGACAGTCTAATAAGTGGAGCTAAAGCAGATGTGAGTAAAAACAAAAATGCAGCCTGGCCATTGGGTGTCGCAACACTTGGAAGATTAGTTCCGGTGTTAATAGCAATAGTAAGCAAATCAAAATGATCTCTTGTGATTGTTCCTGCATCCAAAGCGGCTCTCACTTCATTTATATATACAGTTGCAACGAAAACATTATCACTTATGGCAGAAAGAATACCGTTAGCTGCAAAAAACATCACAGGCTGAACACCTACCTCCATAGCTAGCACTGCATCAATAATAGGCTTGAATAGGTGTTGATCATGTATTACCGCAACAATTGCAAAAAATACAACCAGCAACGCCGTAAAAGGCAAAGCCTCTTCAAAAGCGTGACCAAGTCTATGTTCCTCTATAACTCCGTTAAATGCGGTAAGTAAAACAATTACTGATAGCCCAATTAATCCAACTGGAGCTATATGTAGGGCGAGTCCTATAACTAGAAAAAGGGCAACAAGAACCTGTATTACAAGAGCCGCCTTATTGCTACTTGTAAGTTTTTTTGATTGCTCGACATCAAATTCTTCCAAAACAGCTCTTACCGCATCAGGCAGTATTGTGCCATATCCGAACCAGCGTACTTTTTCTAGGAGAACACATGTTAACAGACCGCATACCAATACAGGCATGGTAACAGGTGCCATCATGAAGAAAAATTCCATAAAATTCCAGCCAGCTTTTTTTGCTATTAATAAGTTTTGCGGCTCCCCCACAACAGTAGTTACGCCACCTAATGCTGTTCCAACTGCTCCATGCATAATTAAATTTCTCAAGAAGCTACGAAACTGCTCTAGATTGTCTTGGTTTTCTGGAAGAACAGTAATATCATCTGAATAGTTATGATCTGTTTCATCTTGCAAATTTTTACCAGATGCAACCTTGTGATATACACAATAAAAACCAATGGCAACACTAATAAGTACTGCGGTTACGGTAAGCGCATCCAAGAAAGCTGACAAAATAGCACCGGCGAAACAGAATAATAGTGATAATATTATTTTTGATCGAATTTTAATGAGGATCTTTGTAAATGTGAATAAAAGAAGATCTCTCATGAAATAGATACCTGCAACCATGAAGATAAGTAGTAAAATCACCTCAAGATTACCTTCTATTTCATGAAGTATTGTACTGGGGCTTGTCATTTCTAAGGCAACTGCCTGAATTGCCAAGAGTCCCCCAGGTTGAAGTGGATAGCATTTTAATGCCATAGCTAAACAGAATATAAACTCTAGAATTAAGCACCAGCCAGTTATAAAAGGTCCCAAAGGGCTAAAAAGTATTATGGGGTTAATAACCAAAAAGGCTAAAATTGTGTATTTATACCAAGTGGGTGAATTACCTAAGAAATTCTTACTGTAGGCATGAAATAGTGACTGAGACATAGGATCCCCTCTTAGTTCTTTAATTATTATTGATTTTAGTTAATAGATTAGCATTTTGTATGCACATGCAAAGTAGTCCTTATGAAATCTTATAATAGATTTTTTATAGTAGCGATTAAACCTTTTATAATTTGTTTTATATTGTTTATCAAAAAATATTACCATAAATATAATCATGCTTGATATTAAAAGTAGTATAATTAATAGGCAATAATTTTATCCATGGTAAAAAATTTGGAGAACTGATCAATTGGAATTTTTATTTGAATACGGCTTATTTTTTGCAAAAGCAGTGACTGTAGTGGCAGTCATATTAATTATTCTATCTAGCTTGACTGGCTTTAGTGCTAAAAGTCGCCTCAATAATAGAGGCGAACTTAAAGTTACCCACTTGAATGACAGTATCAATAAAGTTAGTTGCTCTCTTGAGGAATCTATACTTAGTGAGTCTGAGAAAAAAGAAGCAAAAAAACAAAGGAAAGTTGAAAAGAAAAAATTGAAGATATCTAAATTGAATAAAAAAAGAATATTTTTGATTGACTTCAAGGGGGATATTAAGGCCTCAGCAGCTTCACAGCTCAGAGAAGAGGTTACTGCGATATTAGGTCAGGCTAGAGAAGACGACGAAGTGGTTGTCAGACTGGAAAGTTCAGGTGGCATGGTACATGGCTATGGCTTTGCGTCAAGCCAGCTTAATAGAATTAAAAAGAAAAATATATATCTGACTATTTGTGTGGATAAGGTTGCGGCAAGTGGAGGCTACATGATGGCTTGCGTTGCAAATAAGATCTTATGTGCGCCTTTTTCTTTTATTGGATCAATTGGTGTTGTTGCTCAGTTACCTAATTTCAATCGTTTATTAAAAAAACATGATGTTGATATTGAGCTTCATACTGCTGGTTCACATAAGAGAACATTAACGATGTTTGGGGAAAATACACAAAAAGATAGAGATAAATTTATTGATGACTTAGATAATACTCACAGACTTTTTAAGAACTTTGTGTCCGAACATAGGCCAAGCGTGGACATAAATAGTATAGCAACAGGTGAGGTATGGCTCGGTACCGAGGCTATTACTAAGGGCCTTGTTGACGAGCTATTAACAAGCGATGAATACCTCCTTGATAAAACAACCGATACAGACGTATACAAAGTAGTTTATGCTACGCCTAAAACCTTATCAGAAAAAATAGGGTTCGCCACAGAAGCAAGTATTGATAGGCTACTAAAAAGGTGGTGGAGTAGAATGTTCTCAAGAGATACCAATTTATCTGGTTAGTTAATCGCAAGCTTCTCGGGTAAACTGTATGCGTTAAGAATAATTAACGATAATTTTTAAAAATATATTATGTTTTAATTTTTAGGCTAAGTTCGAGTTACAACTCATGTACATATATCAGATTATCGAAAAAAAATTAAAAGATTCTTTATCTCCAGTTATTTTGGAGATTGACAACGAGAGCTATAAGCACTCCGTTCCGAAGGATTCAGAAACACACTTCAAGTTATTGGTAGTAAGTGCTTCATTTGAGCAAAAATCATTAGTTAAACGACACCAGGTAATTTATGGGCTGCTTGCTGATGAGCTAAAAAATGGTTTGCATGCATTAGCTCTAAACACATATACACCAGATGAGTGGGATTCACATTCTAAAATTCCAGAATCTCCAAACTGTATTGGCGGTGGCCGATAAAATTTGAATTGTAGTTAAATATTAGGAGATGTTATATGTTATTTTTGAAAGAAAAATTTCAATATTCGAATTTCTTGTTTTTTACCATTCTTTTGTCATTGACAGGCATGGTTCAGAGCAGTGAACCGCAACAAGATATCCCTTCGAAGCTCTATATTATTTCACCAGCTGATGGATCCACTCTAAAAAATCCCATAAAAATAATTTTTGGTCTTTCAGGTATGGGTGTTGCACCTGCAGGTGTTGAAATGGCAAATACTGGACACCATCACTTGCTCATTGATCTTGATATTCTACCAGATAAGAATTTACCTATTCCTAGTGATGAAAAGCACCGCCATTTTGGAGCAGGTCAAACAGAGACATCGATAAATTTAACTCCAGGAATACATACTTTACAGCTAATGCTTGGTGATCACTATCATATGCAGCATGAAAAAACTGTTGTATCTAAAAAAATAACCATCAGCGTTATTGAGTAAAAACTACCAAAATTCAACTAGGCTTAGAGTATTCGGTTAATAGCAGATTCTAAGTTATGTACTGTTCTTTCAATATTGTGGAGTTTATCCAGGCCAAATAAACCTATTCTAAATGTCTGAAAATTCTCGTCTTCGTCACACATTAAAGGGATTCCTGCAGCCACCTGAATCCCTTCCTTTATAAATTTGCTTCCATTTTGTATATCTTTGTCATTCGTGTAGCAGACAATAACACTTGGAGCCTTAAACCCTTCAGCGGCAACACTCTTGAAGCCTTTTGATTCCAACATTTTTCTTACTTGATCCCCAAGATCTTGCTGCTCAACTCTTACCTTTTCAAAGCCATATGCCTCGGTCTCTTTCATGGCACTATTAAATTTTAGTAGTGCATCAGTAGGCATAGTTGAGTGATATGCATGAGCCCCATTTTCATAGGCCTCCATAATCTGAAGCCATTTGTTTAGATCACATGAAAAGCTAGAGCTTTTTGTTTTATCGATCAGCTTTCTTGCGGCAGGTCCAAGCATCACAAGAGCACTACAAGGTGATGCACTCCAGCCTTTTTGTGGTGCACTAATAACGACGTCAATACCGAGTTTATCCATATCCACCCATAAAGCACCAGAAGCAACACAATCCAGAACAAAAAGTCCACCATTCTTATGAACAGCCTGAGCTACCGATGCTATATATTCGTCTGGAAGTATCATGCCAGCTGAGGTTTCGACATGAGGAGCGAAAACTACATTAGGTTTTTGCATATCGATTTGCTTTAAAACCTCATCTATTGAGGCAGGCTCCATTGGAGAATGATGATCAGAGTTTTCCTTAGATGAGCTTAATTTTTTTGCTTTCATTACAGAAATTGATGAAGTAATTTCTCCTATTTCGAGAATTTGGCTCCAGCGATAACTGAACCAACCATTTCTCAAAACTAGACATTTTTTGTTAGTTGCAAATTGTCTAGCTACCGCTTCCATACCAAAAGTCCCGCCTCCAGGCACCAATACTACTGACTCTGCCTTGTAAACCTTCTTTAAGGTATTAGATATATTTATCATCACGTCTCTGAAAGACTGAGACATATGGTTCAGAGATCTATCAGAAAAAACAACTGAGTATTCTAATAAACCATTTGGATCTGTGTCAGGCAGCAAACTCGGCATATTTAACCTCTTTTATAAATTTATTTAATCTCTTATGAACAACCGGATGATTTAGTTTTTAATTCTTCATGAGATATTCTTCATATGAACCATGGAAATGTATAATTTCTTTATCTTTTATTTCAATTATATGATTTGCTAGTGACGAAACAAACTCTCTATCATGACTTACAAAAATTAATGTTCCCTCATAATTATCTAACGCTAAATTAAGTGATTCAATTGCTTCCATATCTAGATGATTTGTTGGCTCATCCATAATTAAAACATTCGAGTCCATCATCATCAACTTTCCAAATAAAAGCCTATTTTTTTCTCCTCCAGAACAAACCTTTACAAGTTTTTTAAAGTCGTCGGTAGAAAAAAGTAAGCGACCTAACGTAGCTCTTACGATTTGATCATCATGACTAGGTTTTCTCCACTGACTCATCCAATTAAATAGATCTAAATTATTATCAAACTCTAGACTACTGTCTTGTGGGCAGTATCCAAGACTTGCATTTTCCGCCCATTTTATATTACCGCTTGTCGGTTGAATTTCTCCTATAAGTGATTTGAGGAAGGTAGTTTTTCCAGCTCCATTTTCTCCTATAATAGCTAAACGCGACCCTGCATCTAAAATTAGAGAACCATTTTTAAACAATAGCTCATCATATGAATGAGAAAGATTTTCGATTATGAGAGACTGTCTATGAAGTTTTTTGTCTTGCTTAAATCTAATGAAAGGTGAAACTCTACTTGAGGCTTTGATTTCATCTAGCTCAATCTTTGTTATTTGTTTAGCTCTAGAAGTGGCTTGTTTTGCTTTAGACGCATTAGCTGAAAAGCGACTAACAAACTGTTGAAGATCAGCAATTTGTGCTGATTTTTTTGCATTTTCCGAGTAAAGAAGCTCTCGAGCTTGAGTCGAGGCTAGCATGAAGTCGTCATAATTCCCGGGGTAAACCCTTAACTCACCGTAATCAATATCTGCCATATGAGTACATACAGTATTCAAAAAATGACGATCATGCGAGACTATAATCATAGTACTTTTTCTTTCATTAAGAAGCGTTTCTAGCCATCTAATAGTGCTTATATCAAGATTATTGGTTGGTTCATCTAATAATAAAATATCAGGGTCTGAAAAAATTGCTTGTGCAAGTAAAACCCTGAGCTTCCACCCAGGTGGTATCTCAGACATTTTGCAAAAATGTAACTCTTCTTCTATCCCTGCGCCTGTAAGTATTTCACCTGCTCGGCTTTCAGCACTATAGCCATCTAGTTCTGCAAAGCGTATCTCTAAGTCTGCTACCTTCATGCCATCTGTTTCTGACATTTCTGGTAGAGAATATATGCGTTCCCTTTCCTGCTTGACTGACCATAATTCTGTATGACCCATTATTACAGTATTTATTGCAGTATAGCCTTCAAAAGCGAACTGATTTTGATTTAGAACACCTATGCGTTCATTAGGACTAAGGGAAATATTACCGGCAGTTGGCTGTATGCTTCCATCAAGTATTTTCATTAGAGTGGATTTGCCCGAACCATTCGCTCCAATTAATCCATAACGGTTACCATGACCAAATTTCACAGAAATATTTTCAAATAAGGGTTTAGAACCAAATTGCATAGTGATATTAGCAGCAGTAATCAATTGAGCACCTTATATTAGGAAGCAGTTAAATCCAGTTTTTTTATTAAGACATCATGGGAACAGCACTATAGGGAATTGTTTTGATATGGTCGAGTTAAATTAAGTTCAGAAGGATAGTTTTTATTCAGATTCTTTGGCTCTGGCAAGACGAGCTTCTTCTTCTGCTATAGTAGCTTTTATTTCGAGCATAACTGTATTAATATCTGTAGCCTTATTAGGCTCATCATATATTCCAGTTAAAGCAATATCTGGACGCAGGTTGCCCTCCACATAGAGACTCCATATTTCATCGCCGTATCTAGTATTACCAAGTTCTGGTGCAAAATTTGAAAAATACTGCGTTATATTATTCACATCTCTTTTTAACATTGATTCAGCATTGTTATTTGAAGGAGCATCAACTGCTTGCGGTAAGTCAATAATAACTAATCCATCTGCTCCAACTAACACATTAAATTCTGATAGATCTCCATGAATAATACCTGCACAAAGCATATATACTACATATCTTATAACTATATTATATTCAAAAAGAGCAGTTTCTTTTGACATAGATATGTCAGCAAGCCTAGATGCAACATGACCTTGCTTGTCAGTTATTAGTTCCATTAGTAAGATGCCATCGAAATAACCAAAAGTTTCAGGCACCCTAACTCCACATTCCGCAACTCGACGAAGTGCTAATAATTCCGCATTCTGCCAAGCTTCCTCTTGTTGTTGTTTTCCGTACTTTGAGCCTTTTTGCATTGCTCTAGCACGACGGCTATTTTTTATTTTTCTCCCTTCTTGATACTGGGCAGATTTTTTGAAACTTCGTTTATTCACCTCTTTGTAAACTTTTGCGCATCTTATCTTCGTTCCACATCTAACTACATATAAAGAAGCCTCTTTGCCGCTCATGATAGATTGAATAACTTCACTTATCAGTCCATCTTCTATAAGTGGTTTAATTAATTTAGGTATTTTCATTAAAAGTTACACAAATAAATTTTTAATTTTTTTATTATTATAGCGACTAAGAGGTAGGGTGGTTAGACTTACTTACAGCGATGGAGTTGAAATCCCTTTAAATGCAGCAAGAGCGTCTTCGCGTGATATTTTTAGATCAATTATAGGTTTAGGGTAAGTCTGACCAAGAGTTACTTTTGCTTCCTTTAATATGGATTCTGGGGCATCCCAGGGATTAGATAGATATTTATTGGGCAATAAAGATATCTCAGGAATATAACGCCTAATATATTCTCCATCTATATCAAATTTTTGACCCTGTACTACTGGGTTGAATATTCGAAAATAAGGGGCAGCATCAGAGCCACTTCCACTTACCCACTGCCAGCCGGCACTATTATTTGCAAGATCAGCATCGACTAAAGTGTCCCAAAACCAGCGCTCTCCATAGTTCCAATGGATACGAAGATTTTTTACTAAGAATGACCCTACTATCATTCTAGAACGATTGTGCATGTAGCCGGTTTCCCATAATTCACGCATGCCCGCATCAACCATTGGAACTCCAGTTTGCCCTTTTTTCCATGCTTCTAGATGTTGGTCGTTAACAACCCATGGGAATTTGTCAAATTTAGATTGTAGATTTTTCGTTGGCAGATCAGGATGATAAAAAAGTTGATTATAAGAAAATTCCCGCCAACCGAGTTCACTACAAAAGTGATCACTATTCTCGTCATTTTGTTCATTACGAATTCTGTGCCAAACTTGATTTGGTGATATTTCTCCAAAATGCAGATGTGGAGAAATTCTCGAAATATATGATTTTGAGGGTATATTTCTGCCCTTTTTATAATAGGATAAGCTTTGTTTTATAAAGTTATCTAGACGTAGAGAGGCACCTTGCTCCCCAATTAACCAGTGTTTCCTAAATTTCTTGTACCATGGGTAATCAGGTAAAAGATCTAAGTTTTGAAGTTGCATAGATTTTTTTGAATCAAAGATGTATTGTTGATTTTTTGGTGCTAGCAATGGCTCTCTCGGATGATCTGCCTGTAAACATCCTTTTTTATAAAAAGGGGTAAACACACCATACGGCCTATCTGAATTATTTTTGATATCCCATGGCTCCCAAAGTAATGATCCATTGAAGCTAGCGGTTTTTATATTCTGCGCACAAAGGTATTCTTTTATTTTTTTATCGCGATTGATTCTCCATGGCTCGTAGCAACGATTCCAATAAATAGCATCAATATCAAGTCGAAAAATAATATCTTTAAGTATATCGATGGGGTTACCTTTGTATATTGACAACTTACCATCAAGAGAGTTACTTAATGATCTAAGTGATGATTCAAGCCACCATTTGCTAGTTGCTCCCATTTCAAAGTTATCAGCATTTTTTTCATCAAGAATGTATATTGGAAGCACATTATTATGCTTAGTAGCTGCGATTAATGAGGGATTGTCTGAAAGTCGTAAATCTTGTCGAAACCAATGTATTGCGATATCACTCATACTTTTTTACACTATTTTTTTGAGTTAACTTTTTCACGAAAATAATAAATTTTAGCTATAAAATTCATTATTCGTTAGATCTTATGTAATTTCATTAAGCAAAGTCCTTAGAGAGCTTTACTAAAATGATGTCGTGCAATGCAATTTGATATTTTATACCCATTTTAACTTAATTATTAATTGAAATAATTTTTAAAAAAATGTTTAGTTATCTAAGGAGTATTGCAGTTATTAAAGCTGTCATTAAAGAAATTTTTCACAAACCTTTTTTAGAACAACCCCTCTAGAAGATGAAGAGCCATGATCAGAAGGGTACGTCCATTCTTCATCATGACTGTTCTCAGAGACACCTTTCCCTTGTCCCATTTGACGTTTGTAGAAAACCCAATTTAAACCTCTTTCTCTCGAATGTTTACAATCTGCTTGATAATGGACAATTACAGATAGGTCTCCAAAAACTGGTTTTTTATAATCTGTTAATGAAAAGTAGTAGATGAAGTTTTTAATTTTTTCAATCCTAGCAAGGTCTATATAAATAATATTTCCACTACTACTACTTTCGGTCACTTTACTCCATTCACTATATGAGAAAGATGAAAAGGTGATGATGATCAAAAGCGCAATTAACGAAATAATATTTTTCATCGAACCGTTTTTAATGAATATAGAATGGCGGAGAGACAGGGATTCGAACCCTGGGTACCTTTCGGTACGTCGGTTTTCAAGACCGGTGCATTCGACCACTCTGCCACCTCTCCTATAAATTCTATACCTAGATTATAAAGCGTTTCTACCTCTTTTGGACTTCGTCAAACGAGGCGCAATTATACCGTTGTTTGCCCCTGATTCAATAGAGCAGAAGGTAACTATCAGAGCTTAATATAAGCTAGAATAACTTTTAAGAATTTATTTTTCTCCCCGTGGGTCATTAGCGGGCCGTGTCACCTTTTTGCTTATACCGGACATTATTGAAAGATCCGAGGTATCAAGTGGCTTTGCTTCAGAGACTTCAATAACAACTGTTTCTATTTTTACATCTTTAACTGGTTTAGGTTTTTTTCTTGGATCGTTGCTGGCCCTCGTAGGAGTTTTTATCAACTTGGTTATTTTTTTTGTATCTTTTTCACTTGCAGCTTTTAATTCGCCCTTAGGTTTTTTTGTACTCTCTGTTTTTTTTGTTGGCTTCTTTTTTGTTACAGCTTTAGAAGTAATCTTTTTTGATTCTTCTTGGTTGCTTCCATCTTCATCTGTTTTAAGAAGAATATCTTTTGGGCTGCTTTCTATTTGTTCTTTCTTTGATGTTTTTTTCTCAGCTTTTGGCTTACTTGGCTTAATTTCAACATCGTCTGTTTTCAAGTCTGGCAATTCTGGTTGATCTTTAACTAAAGATTTCTCCACTATAGGAACTTTTTTCACTACGTCTGTGTTTTCTAGCAATTCGTCTGGTACATCTTGCCGTTCTCGTCTAGGTCGGGGCGCACGTCTTTTTTCTCCCTCTCTTCTGGGCGGCTTATGCTTTGACATACTTCCACTTTCAGAAGTATTTGTGACTACCTTAGAAGTGTTTTCGATTGATACATTCTGTATTTTATTTTCGGTATCATTTGCTTGAATACGACTATCGATATTACTCTTATGCGACCTACCTCTATTCCTATTATCCGATCTTCTACCCCTATTATTGGGTCTTCTTTGTGGGCGTCTTGCAGAGCCTTTCTTTTCTGTTTCTTGGTTTGACTTGTCTGTCGCTCCAAAGAATTTTTGGAAAATAAGGCTTATGAAGTTTGTTTTACTCTCATTACTGGATTTTTTTGATCGGGGGGGGAAATTCGGTGGAGCTACATTTTTAACTGCAGGTACGTGGGCTGGCGGAACAGGCTGAACTTCCTCAGCTTCAGAAGGAATGAGTTCTGGCGTCATTGTACCTGTTAATTTGTAACTATATTCAGAATTAACATCATCTTGTACTCGTATTCTTTGTACTTCAAAATGTGGAGTTGCAAGGTTTTCCTTAGGGATAACAACAATCTTCGCAGTATATCTTTTTTCTATATCAAAAATTTCCTTGCGTTTTTCATTGAGCAGAAAGGTTCCCACTGACACTGGGACGATGGTTCGTATTTCTGCACTATTTTCTTTCTGTGCCTCCTCTTCGACTAATCTTAATATTGATAAAGAAAGAGACCGTGTCCCTCTTATTGTTCCATGACCTAGGCATCTGGGGCATAACTTTGAGGTGGTTTCACTCAATGATGGACGCAAACGTTGTCTAGACATCTCAAGTAGACCGAATCGGGAAATTCTACCAATTTGTACTCTAGCTCTATCTATTTCCAAGGCATCACGTATTCGATTTTCAACGTCTCTTTGATTTTTTTGTGATGTCATATCTATAAAATCGATTACTACAAGACCACCCATATCTCTCAACCTTAATTGGCGTGCAACTTCATCAGCTGCTTCCAGGTTGGTTCTATGGGCAGTTTCTTCTATATCAACACCTCTTGTGGCTCTAGCCGAGTTTACATCTATAGATATTAGGGCTTCTGTTAGATCTATTACAACAGATCCACCTGAGGGAAGCTTTACCTCTCGCTCAAATGCAGTTTCAATTTGATTCTCAATTTGATAGCGCGTAAATAGTGGGGTACTCTCTTCATATAACTTGACGCGCGTTGTGAAATTAGGCATTACCTGTGCGATAAACGCTGAAGCCAAATCATATGCTTCTTTGTTGTCGATCAACACCTCCTTAACATCCTCTCTTAGATAATCTCGCACAGCACGAATGATGATATTGCTTTCTTGAAATAAAAATTGTGGTGCTTTAGCAGCAATTGCTTCTTTATTAATGGTCTCCCACAGTTGCTTCAAATAGTCAAGGTCACACTGAAGCTCTTCTGATGATCGGCCGATTCCCGCAGTTCTAACAATAACACCCATACCCACTGGAATTGTGATATTTCTTAAAACTTCCCTTAGCTCGTTTCTTTCTTCTCCTTCAATTCTTCTAGATATTCCTCCTGATCTTGGATTATTAGGCATTAGAACTAAATATCTGCCAGCTAAACTTAAGAATGTCGTAAGAGCTGCGCCTTTATTTCCACGCTCTTCTTTTTCAACTTGAACAATTACCTCTAAACCTTCTTTGATAAAGTCTTGATTTTTAGATTGACCTGCAGCATTAATTGTTTTTGTATGGTTTTCTTTAGAGATTTCCTTTAAAGGCAAAAAGCCATGACGCTCTTCGCCATAGTCAACGAAAGCAGCCTCTAAACTTTTTTCAATCCTTGTTATTTTTCCTTTATATATATTTGATTTATGTTGTTCTCTTGTCCTGTTTTCAAGATCTAGATCGTATAAGCGTTGACCATCAACCATGGCAACTCTTAGCTCTTCAGGCTGAGTTGCATTTATGAGCATACGTTTCATTATATTTCTGTCCTATATTTAGGGCAGATGAGTTAATACATCAACGAACAAAGGATTGGCGAACAAAAGACTACAAAAAGATTTCACCTGATTATACAAGTATTACTTTTTCATACAGCATTATGTAATATCATCAGTTAATCCGTTAGGATTTGTAATCCGATTTATTTAACCATTTAATTTTCAGCGGCAAGACTAAACCTTCTAAGTGAACCTATTAAATTATCAACAACAGAGGTAAACCTTTAATTTTCTGGTTAAACCACTCGTCTCACCCTTGTAAAAAATATTTTTATCCTACGTAATATGTACTAAAACTCATGCACCTTTGGTGTAGTTATAAAATGATGACTGCAAAACGCATGCAATCATTCCTAAAATCTATTTTTTAAGCTATTGTATAAACAATAAGCATTAATCTGTCAGTTACTATAGTGTGGTTGAAAAACCGTAAATATAAATCTTTTTGATCTTTATTCACGAAAAAAAAATTTTGTAAATCATCCATATAGTAGCAGTGATGTCGATGTCCAGCAAACTATATATTTCTCGAGTCTAAAGTCGATTGTATTTCTTATTAATCACTCAATAAGTTAGATGCTAAAATGTTAAGAAAGCTATTATGATTTACCAGTAAATTATATATGCTAGCTCTAATTATTGTGGCTATATCAAATTCTGAGGTCTAGTGGATATTTCAATGCAAGAGCAATCAACAGTTAAGTTTGTAGAAATTACATCTGAGCATTCTACTCAGAGGATAGACAACTATCTCTTTACTCTTCTTAAAGGGGTCCCAAAATCCCGTATCTATAGAATAATAAGAAAAGGTGAGATTCGTATTAATGGCTCTCGTATAAAACCAGACTACAAATTAAACGAAGGTGACAAAATCAGAATTCCTCCCGTGCGTATTGCAGAAAGAGAAGCCATTAGTTTGCCTAGTAAGAAGCTCCAAATCTCACTAGAAAAAAATATATTATACGAAGACGACGCATTATTAGTATTAAATAAGCCCTCTGGCTTAGCTGTTCATGGTGGCAGCGGAATAAAACTTGGATTAATAGAGATTCTCAGATTTATTAGGCCTAAGACAGATTATTTTGAGTTAGTTCATCGTTTAGATAGAGAGACTTCTGGTTGCCTGATAGTGGCTAAAAAAAGATCCTCCTTAAGATATTTGCAAGAGCAGATGCGTAATAAGAGAATAAGTAAAGCTTATCTTGCTCTCGCTACTGGGAAATGGCCAAGGGGTATGAGGAGAATAGATCTCCCCCTCATGGCTTTTGAGCAAAAAACTGGTGAGAAAATTGTATGCGTGAATTCAAAGGGCAAAAAATCAGTGACAATTTTCTCAGTTATGAAAAGATACTATAATTTTACATTACTGGAGGCATCACTTGAGACTGGGCGTACTCATCAGATCAGAGTGCATGCCCAACATATTGGTTGTCCGCTAGCTGGTGATAGTAAATATGGCCTTGATGATGTAAATAAAGATATACGTAAATCTGGTCTTAAAAGAATGTTCTTGCATGCTTTCAAAATAGGGTTTTCTTTACCTTGTGGAAAAAATATTTTCGTTGAAGCACCTATGCCAGGTGACTTGTCAGAGTACTTAATGGAATTGGACTGTCGCGATGAATCCTAAGCTTTTAATATTTGACTGGGATGGCACTCTATGTGATTCATTATCTCGTATCTCATATTGCGTTGTCTTAGCAGCAGAAGAAAATGGCTTTTTTCTATCTAAGTCTATTGATCCGAAAGAAGTCATAGGCTTAGGCTTATATGAAAGCTTTCAAGCACTCTTCGATAACGCTAGTGATGAGCAGGTAACTGCAATGTGCGCATCATACTCACGTAATTTTATTGAAAGAGATAATGATCCTTCCCCCTTTTTTGATGGAACTTTAGATGCACTTAATGATTTAAAAAACGAAGGATATCATCTAGCTATTGCCACGGGAAAAAGTAGAAAAGGTCTTGATAGAGCTCTTTCAGCTAAAAAATTAAGTAGTTTTTTCGATGCTAGTCGATGCTCTGATGAAACAGCAAGTAAACCTAACCCATTAATGCTGTTTGAAATACTAGATGAAATCAATATCCTACCAGAGCATGCAATAATGATTGGCGACACAGTATATGATCTTGAAATGGCTATAAATGCAGGTATTCCCTCAATAGGTGTTAATTATGGAGCACATAGTTCTGAGCGTCTTAAAAAATACCAACCATTATTCTGTGTTGATAGAATTTCAGATATAAAAATACATATAAAACAGTAATTTAAATTCATTATTCAATGTGTTTTATATTTTTACTTCTAAGCATTTTACTAAGCTGAATAAGTGGTAGACCAACAAGCGCTGTTGGATATGAGCTATATACTGCTTCAAGAAGCCTGGTGCCTAAACCTTCGGACTTAAAGCTACCAGCGCAGTCGTATGGGGCCTCATAGTTGAGATAATCATCAATTTCTTCCTCATTGAGTCTTCTAAATATTACATTTGTAGTAACAACGCTTGTCTCTATTATGCTGCTGCTAGTATTTAAGACTGAGACGCTAGTTAAAAATATTAGTTTTTCCCAGATTAAGGTTTCAGTTGATCAAAGGCAGTTTTTTATTTTTCGGCTTAGCTGTAATTATTCGATTGATCAATTTTATGGAGACTAAACTAGAAAAAATATTTAAATTATTTGAGTGGCTCGAGAATTCATCGTTCATATATACAATCTGATCAGAGCCAATAATAAGATGAGATTTATAATAACTAGAATGTGCGTACGCTTTTTCTTCAGATAGCTTTGTTATTAGAGCATGAGGTGTTTCATATGGCCTCATTCCTTCATCAATTTCTGGATGAACAATTTCAAAAGGTATACACAACCTCTCCATGAGCTCTTTTCGGTGAATTGATGATGACAATATAATTTTTAACACTACAAAATACACTGATAGTTAGCAAAATAGAATTTTCAAAGGTATTTTCTATTTAAAGAGCATTAAGCTGATTTTTGTTAAACAAATATATACTTCCAAAATATATTTGTATGATTTATATAATTAGTTTTTATGGATTTTTTCTTTGACAGGGTCAGATGTCACCACTATCATTGCCCAACTATGCTGATCAATGAGGAATATAGCTATCTACCCCAATATGTTGATCCTAGACGGCTATCAATGCAGGGGAAAACATTAACCGGTTCGGTTGATGTCACTCTCTGTAGTAGACTTAAAGAGGCTGTAAAAGAAATAAGCTCTACAATTGATGCTAGCTTATCTTTTTATTTAGAGCAACAAGGTCGTAAAGCTGTAAATATAAGAGCTTCTGGGTCTGTAAAAGTTATTTGTCAGAGGTGTTTATCCTCGATGCCGCTTAAACTTGAGTGTGATACAATCCTTTGCATTGTATGGTCCGAGGAAGAAGCAGATGCACTTCCTAAGAATCTAGAAGCATGGATCGTACCTGAGGACAAAGGAAACTTAATAGATTTAATTGAGGATGAGTTATTATTGGTGCTACCTTTTATTACCTACCACAAAAAAGAGGAATGTGAACCTTTAGATACAAATATTCTACTTTCAGAGTCAAGCAATAAGACCGAAGAAGTTAATATAGAAAGTAATCCTTTTGAGGCTCTTAAGATTCTCAAAGGTAAAATAACAGAAAAATAATAAATATTATTAGGAGTTAGTCCATGGCAGTTCAAAAAAGTAAGGTAACTAGAGCCAGACGCGGCATGCGTCGATCTCATGATGCTCTATCAGAACCAACATTGTCCACTGATTCTGTTAGCGGTGAAAAACATCACAGACATCATGTGACTGCTGACGGTTTTTATCGTGGAAAAAAAATTGCTGAAATTTCCAGCGACTAATTGCACTTTAAGCCGATAATAATTTTTTGACTAATATCTTGCGATTAGCGGTTGATGCAATGGGTGGTGACTTCGGTGTTGAAGTTACTGTTCCTGCATCTCTTTTTTTTTTAAAAAACAATTCTTCAGTGTTCATCAGTTTTTATGGTGACTCGATTCAAATAAATAAACAGCTCAGACTCCATCCAGACCTCACAAAGGTCTGTGTTGATCGCTTTGAAGTTTTTCATTGTAAATCTGAAGTTTCAATGAAAGAAAAGCCTTCTTTCTCTCTAAGAAATCAAAAAAACTCATCAATGTGGCATGCAATACAATCCCTCTCTGATAAAGCTAATTCAGCTTGTATCAGCTCTGGAAATACTGGTGCCCTTATGGCTATTTCTATATCGCAACTTGGTTGTATAAATGGTATAAGTCGACCAGCTATTTGTTCAAAGATTCCTAAATTAAATGGCTTTACTTATTTATTAGATCTAGGTGCTAATGTAGTTTGTTCAGGAGAAAAATTGCATCAGTTTGCACTTATGGCCTCATGTATGGTCTCATTGGTTCATCATATCGATTCACCCAGCGTAGCTATATTAAATATCGGCATCGAGGAGAACAAGGGTCATGAAGAGCTTTGGAGTGCTGCGAAATTAGCTAAGGCTGATAAAAACATAAATTATCTTGGTTTTATTGAAGCAAGTTCTATCTTTACAGATAAGGTAGATATTGTAGTATGCGATGGATTTACTGGCAATATGATTATAAAAACAATGGAAGGTTTCGCTGCACTGTCATCTCAATATTTAAATAAAGAGTTATCTCTCACTTATCTCGGAAAGCTTAGAAAAATTTTAGTCAACAGATCCTTGAAGAGGTTTTATGAAAAGTTAGACGTCAATCAATACGATGGTGCAAGTTTTTTAGGTATAAATAAAGTAGTTATAAAGAGTCACGGAAATACCAACATCGATGGTTTTTATTCTGCACTAAATTCAGCGATGCTTGAAGTTAAGAACGATCTCCCTAATAGGGTTGAAAAAGCACTTCTGAATTGAAGTGCTAGATAGAAAGATAATTTTTTTCAAAAATTTATAATATTAGGATTTTAGATGAAGAAAAATACTTTATGTCCAAGTCTAGGTTTAATTTTTCCTGGTCAGGGCTCACAAAAAATAGGAATGTTATCTGATTTGGCAAAAAACCATCCAGTGATAATGGAGACTTTCATTGAGGCCTCCGATTCCCTCTCATATGATCTATGGGATTTATCACAGAACGGAACTAAAGAAGATATTATGTTAACCGAGCGCACACAACCGCTTTTGCTAACAGCTAGTGTTGCTATATGGCGATTATGGTGTAAATTAGGTGGTCCCTCTCCTTCATATATGGCTGGTCACAGCTTGGGTGAATGGTCCGCTCTTGTTTGTTCAGGTGTTGTGAGTTTTGATGCAGCTGTTCGTTTAGTAAGAAAAAGGGGGGCCTATATGCAAGACTCAGTTCCCTTAGGAGCTGGCGCTATGGCAGCGGTCATTGGCTTAGATGACGAGATTATTAAGGCTGTTTGTCTTGAAAGCTGCAGAGGCCAAGAGGTAAGTGCTGTCAATTTTAATTCACCTGGCCAGGTAGTTATAGCTGGAAATACAGAGGCTGTTGATAGAGCTATGATTAGTTGCAAGAATGCAGGCGCTAAAAGAATACTACCAATACCAGTAAGCGCACCTTTCCACACTAATTTAATGAAGCCAGCCGCAGAAAAATTATCTAAGGATATAGAAATAGTAAAATTTTCCGCACCTACGATTCCTGTAGTTCATAATGTCAATGCTAGGATTCAATTAGAACCAGAATCTATTAAAGAGCTTATAATAGAGCAAATTTTTAAGCCCGTATTATGGGTTGATTGCATCGAAACTATGGCAAATAAAGGGGTTACTAATATCGTCGAATGTGGTGCTGGAAAAATTTTAAGTGGATTATGCAAGAGAATAAATAGCTCTATAATAGCTTACGCTACCGAAGATACGTCTTCATTGCGTCAGACCTTGTCAAGTCTTTAGTTAAACAAGTATTAGTTTATTAAAAGGGTTTTAATATGAATTTTGAAGATAAAGTTATACTAGTAACTGGAGCAAGCAGAGGTATAGGTGCTGCAATTGCAGATAATTTAGGATCGGCAGGGGCAACGGTTATTGCTACAGCTACTACAAGTGATGGTGCAAAAAAAATCTCAGATCGTTTTGAAAGCCACGATATTAAAGGAGAAGGGCATATACTAGATGTTAGTGATAACGACTCTATTGATAATATTATGAAGTCAATTAAGACTAAATATGAAGCGCCTTTAATTTTGATCAATAATGCTGGAATCACTAAGGATAATATTTTATTACGTATGAAAGATAAAGAGTGGTTAGATGTTATGAACACCAATCTAAATGCTATTTATCGTCTCTCAAAAGCTTGTCTTAGAGGTATGACTAAAGCTCGTTGGGGAAGAATTATTACAATTGGTTCTGTTGTTGGTTCAACTGGCAATCCAGGGCAGACTAATTATTCGGCTACAAAAGCAGGAGTTCTAGGTTTTACTAAATCTCTAGCTAGAGAGCTAGGCCCAAGAAATATTACTGTCAATTGTGTATCTCCAGGTTTTATAGATACAGATATGACAAAAAAACTGCCAGATGCAAGTCGCGAAGCACTTTTGACTGCTGTGCCATTAGGTAGATTTGGAAGCCCTGATGAGGTAGCAGAGGTTGTAAATTTCCTTGTTGGAGACACAGGAGCATATATTACTGGCGAAAATATACACGTTAATGGTGGTATGTTTATGCCATAAATATATATAATATAACAGGAAATAATGTATTTTACTGAAATGCTTACAAGGTGAGTTATTTCGATGTAAAATACAGCATATTGGGATGATATTTTGGTTTTTTCATTTACATCCTATAATGGGTAAATTTTTTTGGAACTTTTGCAATTAAAAGTATCTAACTTAAATTAAAATATAAAGTCAGTTATTTTTAAGACATAGGAGATTACATATATCATGAGTAGCATCGAAGAACGCGTAGCAAAAATGGTTGCAGAGCAACTAGGTGTCAAAGAAGCAGATGTTAAATCATCATCTTCTTTTGTTGAGGATCTTGGAGCTGACTCTTTAGATACTGTTGAGTTAATAATGGCTTTAGAGGAAGAGTTCGATACAGAGATTCCTGATGAGGATGCTGAAAAAATAGCGACAGTTCAAAACGCTATTGATTATATTAATTCTAATCTTACTTAGTCTAAGAAAGCTTTAATAAAAAAAACCGCTCTAAAGCGGTTTTTTTATGCCTGCAATTTATTTTTATTTTTGTTTTAATTAGGTATGACAATTGATTATAGCTCCTTATGTACAATAAACGGTGAAATGGAGACTAAGGTTCCGATGATGGACCGAGGTCTTGCTTACGGTCACGGATTATTCGAAACAATAAGAGTCTCAGCGGGTCTCCCTTCACTACTTGACCTTCATATTAATCGACTAATAAACGGTTCTAAAATTTTAGGTATATCTATCGATAAAACTTCTATAGAGAAATATTTTTTTGATCTCATTAAATTAAGTCCTTCTGAGGGTATTATAAAAATAATTATTACAGCTGGTAGCGGCCAGAGAGGGTATGCTTATAGCAAGCCAGCTGATACTCGTTACATAATGCAGTGGTTCCCCGTTAAACCTATCCCTTTATGTGATAAAAGGGAGGGTGTTGCTTTGTATAAGTGCAAGTATCGGTTGCCCTATTCACCTATACTCGGTGGCTTGAAGCATTTAAATCGACTTGATCAAATAATCGCAAGGGCAGAGTGGTCTGAAGACTTTTATGATGGGTTAATGTTAGATCAAGATGATAATATAATTGAGTGTACGAGTAATAATATTTTTATTTTTAAAAATGAAAGCTGGATGACTCCAAAAACCGATAAATGCGGGGTATCAGGGGTCATGCGTGAATATTTGATAAACATATTATTACCATCTGCTGGTTCTAAGATTAAAGAGGTTAACTTAAATATTGATGTTTTTTTATTAGCAGATGAGGTTTTTATTTGTAACTCTATTAATGGAATTATTCCTGTGGTCTCAGTCGAAAACCTCTGTAAATTCCCGTTGGGAAGAGAGACTAAAAGAATTAATTCAAAATTATGTGAAAAATTTTTATGTTATCGATAAAAATTAAATATTTCTGTTGCTGTATTGCTTTTTTTAGTAAGGCTCGTATTTATGAATAACAAATTAGGTATGTTTATAACTATTGAAGGAGGAGAAGGGGTTGGTAAAACCACTAATATGCTGATCATAGAAAACTGGTTAAATAAAAAAAATATTAAATATACTTCAACGCGTGAACCCGGAGGAACGCCGTTAGCTGAAAATATACGCGAGCTCTTACTAACACCAAGCGATGAGCTAATAAATGAGAATACAGAGCTTCTCTTGATGTTTGCAGCAAGGGCACAACATTTATCTCAAGTTATATTACCAAGTTTAAAAGAAGGTAAATGGGTTTTATGTGATCGGTTCACTGACGCATCTTTTGCTTATCAGGGTGGTGGTCGAGGTATGTCTGATAAAAAAATTTCGTTTTTAGAGAATTTTGTTCAGGGCACCCTAAGACCAGACTTGACAATACTCTTAGATATACCAGTAAAAGATGGTCTGAAAAGAGCCTTAAGTAGAAGTAAACCAGATCGTTTTGAACAAGAACAAATAGAGTTTTTTGATAGAGTAAGGAAGGCTTATATTGATAGATCTAAAAAATTTCCAAAACAATATAAAGTGGTTGACGCCTCTAAAAGCTTAGATCAAGTTGAGCTGAAAATTGAAGTGATTCTTGAGGAATTCTTGAAAAGGAAGCTATAAAAATGCAATCGAACCTTAGAAGCGAACAAGAGGTTTATTTTCCTTGGCAGGATGTTCAATGGGAGCGACTAATTTCCCAAATGAATTCTAAAAAGTTGCCTCATGCCTTAAGTTTGATTGGTCCTAGCTTTATAGGTAAACAAAATTTTGCCGTATCTTTTGGAAATTTTATCTTATGTGAATCACCACTAAAAAAAACTCCGTGTGGGAAATGTAAATCATGTTGCTTAAGTAGGTCTGGTAATCATCCAGATTGTATTATCGTAAAGCCAGACTCAATAGGAAAAAATATTAATGTTGAAAGTATCCGTGACCTTGATGCATTCTTCTCTCAAACATCACAACAGGGTGGCTGGAAGGTCGTGATAATTTGTCCAGCTGAGTTTATGAATATAAATGCTGCCAATGCTTTACTTAAGACCCTTGAAGAGCCAAAAGAAAAAACCTTGATTATGTTAGTTTGTCATGACTCAAGCAGATTGCTTATTACAATAAAGAGCCGCTGCCAGAAATTAATTTTTCCAGTACCTGACAGGTCTAAGGTAAAATTTTGGTTGAAAAAAAAGTTACCAGATATACAAGATATTAATGAGCTGATAGAGCACGCTAATGGGCGTCCCATTTTAGCTATGAATTTAACAGAAACAGACTTGATAGAGGCTAGGAATGAATTTAATGATTTATTAGACAGCTTAGCGTTAAATAAAACTTCGCCAGTTGATCTAGCCGAGCTATATAAAACAAATGACCCCGAGCTAATAATCGATTGGCTCTACTATAAACTAGTTTTTGAAATCAAATCCAAAGAAAAAATTACCTCATTAGGCTTATCTTTTCGTTATATGGATAAGCTCTTTCAATCTAAAAGATTAATACAGAGTTCAGCTAACCCAAATCTTCAATTAATTTGGGAGGAGCTTTTCATGAACTGGAAACACTTGTTCGCCACTCGCTAACCAAACTTGAAATTCATTGGCGACATTCGATGTCGTCAGATTTAAAATAAGGATTAATATTTTGCTTATAGACTCTCATTGCCATCTTGATCATTTAGATTTAAGTCCCTACAACAATTCACTTGATCATTTGCTTGCATCATCAAGGGAGGCTGGAGTAAAGCGCTTCTTGTGTGTTGGTGTTGATATGAAGTCCTCAAAAAAAATTCTTGAGATTACAGCTGACCACGATGATGTAGACATATCGGTTGGCTTACATCCACTTCAAGACGGTAGTCCCGCCGTTCCAAGTATCGAGGATTTGGTGTCTTTAGCTAGTAACTCTAGAGTTGTAGCTATAGGCGAAACTGGTTTGGATAATTATTATGGACAAAAATCTAACGACTGGCAAAAAAATAGCTTTATCACCCATTTAAAAGCAGGTGATAGGTTAAAAAAACCAGTTATAGTTCACACTAGAGCAGCTCAAACTGAAACTATTAAAATATTACGTAATTATGCTAATACAGAATGTGGCGGTGTCTTGCATTGCTTCACGGAATCATCCAAGATGGCTTTTGATGCAATCGATTTAAATTTTTATATATCATTTTCAGGAATTATTACTTTTAAAAATGCCAGTACTTTGAGAGAGACCGTCAAAGAGATACCCTTAGAGCGAATTTTAATAGAAACGGATTCACCGTGGTTAGCTCCAGTGCCTTTCAGGGGATCAAAAAATGAGCCAAAGTATGTTCTGGAGGTAGCAAAGGCTTTGGCAAAAATTAAAGGAGTTACGTTGCAGGAAGTTTGCGAAAAAACAGCTCATAATTATAGTGAATTATTTCTTTAATCTTTTAATCTTTTAGTATGCTAGGGAGATTCAACCAGTAATTTAGATTGAGTTGATGCCGCTGCTATACTCTCATAGACATCTTCTTTTAGTGTAAAATACCTTTCTCTATCATTACGATTTACATAATATTTTCTATCGTGCTTAACAAAAGTGTAAGTCCACTCTCCTATATCATCGACAACATACAGCTTGAAATTTTCAGATATATTGTCTTGTAAATTAGGCTTAAATGATGTGATCTTAAGAATTTTTAGGTTAGCAAGAGCCACCTCTAGGTTTGATACTTTACTTTGGTCTAGTCTTCCGAGCGTTTGCTTGCCCAGAAGTATTGTGGGCCCAGTTTGGTCAAGTTGCCAGGTGGCACCAATTCTTTTCAAGCTGTAATCTCGACCTTTTATTTGATTGATGTCGTTGGCGGAAATTAGAGATTTATCAAACCAATCCTCTATGTTAGCGCTTATATCAAGTGTATCTAGTTTAGCGTTGTATATATTGTCGTCATTGACAGCACGGACATTTGATTGTCTGAGGCCTATAGAAGTACCAAATAAAAGTTTACCTAAAGACTTATTTTCAGAAAATAATTCTACGCGTCTAATAAATTTATTTTCAGATACCTTAAACCTCTCATGACTTGATCGAAGTGTAGCAATAGGCCAGCCAGTTTTGAGTGTCATTAGATTATATAAAAATTTATCTATATCAGTATCGCTTATAGGCAGCTGCTGGTTTGACAGCAGCCATGTATCATCTGATTTGATTATAGTTATGCCACCTACTGTGTCCTCGACAGTAAATTTATCTATATTAGCCCAATTTATATTTAACAGTTGGGTAGGTTTATTTTTCAAAGTTGAAATATAATTTCCCCAAAACAGACCACCTGTTATGAGTAGCTGTATGAAAAATAAACTTATTAGCCAGAACCTCAGCTGTTTCATTTTGTTTTCCTTTATCGAGTTAGTTCCGATACGTATCGCATCTTTCTAATTTTTTTGCGATAGCCTCTTATCATAGCTATGAAAATTAGTGCAATTATAATCAGTCCATAGTTAAAGTATTCCCAAAATAATTGTGTATTATGATCTATAGAAGGTAATGTTCTATTAAATTTTCCTCTAGACCGGATACTTAGAAGGCCTCCATCCTCAAGAGCCCAATCAATAGTGTTAGCTATAAGATCCATACTGCCTCTATATTCACTACCAATCGCAGAGTTTGCGATTGTGAGAGTCTGATCGCGCAAGAAATCGTTGGAACTAAAGAGTATTATTTGTGATGTATTCGGTGATATTTCTATTACATCTCGAGATATATTTACACTTTTTTCATCATTCTCCTCAGAAATAATGGGTGACTGTTTGCCAGCAAAAAAAGAAGTAAATTTACCTTTTGTAGCTACACCAAGTAGATGAGAGGAAAAATTTCCAGTTGTTGCAAATGGAGCAACGCCATCATTATCAATTGTAGGCATGATTTCAGTATCCTCGGAAAGCCATGATTTATTCGAGCTTTTCATTAGCTCAACGACTTGACGATTTGCGTTAATAGTTTCATGTACACGAATAGGTGAACTCCATGCCATAGTAACTTGCTCTAAATTGGCAGTGATTGGATTATTTTGATTGAATCCATCATTACGAATATCTACAAAATATGGGTATTCAATCATCCGCACTTCTTGTACCTGATTCCCGCCGACTCTTCTCATGATAGGTAAAGGAAATGCTTTATTCTGCTGATCTAGAACAAGCTTTTCATCCATCGTTAGGCCATGATGTTTAAGCCAATCTTTAAATTCGCCTTCAAGTTTTGCTAAACCTAGACCTTGACCTAGAGTCATTGTATATGGAGAGGACATAGCTATTATAGAACCGCCTTTCATTAGAAATTGATCTATCGCAAAAATTTCTTTTGGCCCCATTCCATTTGGAGCTGTAATTAAAAGCGTATCTATCTCACCTGAAACAGAGCCATCTGTAATATCTTCATTTCTAATATTCAAATCTGTACCTAAGAAGCTTGAGAGTTGATTGAATTGTGGGACTGTTAAGCCAATTTGAGCTAATTTTGGATCATCTTTAGGTCCTATTATTCCAACTGTTTTTATAAAGCCTTTTCCAAATCGCTTTACTGCAGCTCTAAAATTTCTTTCTAGACTTAACTTTGTTTTATCTTCTAGTGGAACCTGGATTGCCATACCATCTTTTTCAAGTATGAGATGAAAGTAATAGAAGTCACCAGCATATCCCTTATTCAGTGAAAGAGGCTGGAGACCATAAAGTTTTGATAGGTTTTTTGCACCTGCACTATTGTCTTCATATGGATCTATGATATTAAAATCAAACATGCCCTTAGATTCAGCGGCTAATTCATTTGATATCTCTATAATATTATCCCTGTGCGAAACAAGATCATCTGGTAGAAGTGAGTTATCTGAAATATATGCATTTAAAGTTAATTTTCCTTCTATTGAATCAAATATATTTCCGCCACTTCGGTAACTATTAAGAACTTTTTTTATACTTTTTGTTAAATCATATTCAGGATTACGAAGTACTATCTCAAAATCCTTATCTCCCTGAGCTCGTGTTTCAATTAGATCCTGGAAGTTCAGGACCTCGAATTCCTCTCCATAACCAACAAGAATATGGAAATATGAATTGACAATCGCTGATTGATATCGATCAGCTACCTGTAGAGGGATTGGTCTGACACCATATTTTTGATTTGCTTCTTCCTCTATTTGTATATCAGTGACAGGATCAATGAATTCTATACGAATTTTACCGTTACCGGCTACTTTGTATTCATGGATAAGATCTTTTATTTGAGGTACAAGAGGGGAAAGCATAGGATGGGTTTTTCCACTGAAATAACCGCGGATTAGAAGTGGCTCTTCAATTTGATCTAGATATTTAATTGTTGGGACAGAAATAGAGTATTGTTTTCCTTCAGTTGTATCGATCCGCATATAGGATATTTGATTTAGCCAAAAATTAGCTCCGATAATATTTACTAAGGCTAATATAACTATATTTCGCCATGCTTTATGATGCTGAGTCGGAATATTGTTTGACCAACGTTCTTTTTCTAAAGTAAATACATTAAGAGATAAGAAAATAAAAATTATACTCAGGTAATAATATAAATCTCTAATATCTATGACGCCTCGAGTAATCGAATCGAAACGGGAGCCTGTTCCGATCAATCTGAACCATTCTCCGGTTTGATTACCAAAGAAATCAGTAATTGTTGGAGTTCCTATTAAATAAAATAATCCAGACAGAGTTACAGCGCATATAAGACTTACTATTTGATTATCGCTTTTTGCTGAGACGAACAGACCTATTGATAAGTAGGCTGCACCAAGGAAAAAGGCAGCCAAATAACCTGCACCTATTGGCCCCCAGTCTAATTGACCTAGTTGGGATATTGTAAGCGGTAGAGGGAGCGTGATGACTAGTGCAATCGCTAATAAACTGAGACAACCAACAAATTTACCAACAATGAAATACCACAGTGGGAGAGGTTGAGTTAGTATGTGTTCGAGGGTTCCTGTTCTTCTCTCTTCACTCCAAAGCCTCATTGTCAATGTGCTTGTGAGAAATAAAAGTAAAATTGGCATCCATTCAAACAGCGGCCTAATATCAGCTATATTTCTTGAAAAAAATGATTCACCCCAAAAAAATATAAACAGTGAGGTAGAGCCAAAAACTGCAAGAAATAGGTATGCAGTTGGTGAGGCAAAAAATAATGTAATCTCTTTTGATGCAATACGCCATATTAATTGTATATGTTTAGATATACATTGCATTTTAAGCCTCCATCTTATTAGTTTTCTGTGGAATTTCGCTAGCCTCTCTAAATAGAGTTTCTAAATCTATTATTTTTTTGCATATAGAATAAAGAGCGCCACCCGAAGTAATAATTAATCTAGATATTTCCCCAATATTGTTATCAATTCGGTCATTATTTTTAAGTTCTATATGGTAGGAGGTATTATTTTCTCCGCTCGAAATTTTTTTAATTAACGATATATCATTTAATTGTTTGAGTGATGAGGAAAGCGAATCTTCATTTAACGAGGTAGAGAGTATTAAAGTATTACTTTTTTTTAATTCATCAAGCTCAGCATCAACAACTAGTTGACCATCTCTAACTATTAAGGCTCTGCTGCAAAGTGCATCGACCTCTTGCATGATATGAGTGGATAGGATTACCGTTGCATCCAGTGAAAGATTTCGGATTAGCTCTCTCACCAAGCTTGTTTGTTTTGGATCAAGTCCATTAGTAGGTTCATCTAAGATAAGTAATTTAGGTTTACCCAATATAGCTTGCGCAATTCCAACTCGTTGTTTGTAACCCCTGGATAATGTTGATATTGACGAGAGAATTTTTGACTCAATATCAGTAGCCATAATCACTCTTCTTATCTCAGAAGCCTTATCATTTTTTTTAATACCCTTAATTTCACACACATAATCTAAATAGTCTGCTACAAACATCTCAGGATAAACAGGTAAATTCTCAGAAAGATATCCTATATCTTTTTGAGCTTTTTTTGGATTATCCTTTATGTCTACCCCGTTGATTTCAATACTGCCGTGATTTGATTCAATAAAGCCACTGAGCATTTTCATAATAGTGGTTTTACCTGCGCCGTTATGGCCAAGAAAACCCACTATTTCTCCCTTATTTATCTTAAAACTAACATTGTTTACGGCCGTAATGTCTCCATATGACCTAGTTAGCTGCTTTACTATCAGCATCAAGTTCTCCGTAATTAAATTTTTTTATCTTAAAATCGTTCAGTGATCCTTTAGCATACAAAAATCAAGCTGTTATCCAAGAGCCAACTAAAATAAAAAGAGAAGCATAGTACACTAAACATATAAATGTTATATATAATAGTCATCGATAAAATATAACGTCTTTTGGTATTATTTTGCAATAATACTGCCGAATATCTGATATAAATTAAGTAAATTATTTTTTTAGGACATCTGTTTATGACTTTTTATAAAGCACCAGTAGAAGATATTAAATTTTTGTTTGATCACGTGCTTAATTTTCAAGAGATATCTAAATTATCTGGATATGAGGATGCTTCTCCAGATATTGTTGAAGCCATTCTCGAGCAGGCTGCTAAATTTTATGAGCAGGTGTTGTCCCCAACTAATAAAATTGCTGATCATCAGGGTTCAAAGTTACAAGATAACAAGATTATAACAGCTCCAATATTAGACGATGTCTATAAACAGCTTATCGAAGGTGGGTGGCCGGGGCTTGCATGCTCTAGAGATTTTGGTGGACAGGGCATGCCTAAACTGCTTGCTGTAGCCACTGATGAAATGTCTCATTCTGCTAATATGGCATTTAGTTTATGTCCAATGCTCTCAAAAGGAGTCGTCACTGCTTTAACCTTATACGGTAGTGAAAAACAGAAAGAAATTTATCTAAGTCAATTAATTTCAGGTACATGGTCTGGAACGATGAACTTAACTGAATCTCAGGCAGGGTCTGATCTTTCTACTGTTAAAACCTCAGCTAAACCAGTAGATGGTCATTATCTTCTTAGTGGCCAAAAAATTTATATCACATGGGGTGAGCACGAACTTGCAGAGAATATCATACATCTTGTTTTAGCGAGAATTCCTAACGCTCCAGAAGGTGTAAAAGGTATTTCTTTGTTTATCGTACCTAAATTTCTAACAGATCATGATGGAAATATTTTGAAAAAAAATGATATATCTTGTATTGGCATAGAGAGCAAATTAGGCATTCATGCAAGCCCAACATGCACAATGTCTTTTGGAGAAAATGATGGGGCAATCGGATATCTTGTTGGACCTGAAAATCAGGGACTTGCTTGTATGTTTGCAATGATGAATGAAGCTAGATTGGCAGTGGGCCTTCAAGGAGTTGCAGTTAGTGAAAGGGCTTATCAACAGGCTGTTGCTTTTTCAAAAGACAGAATACAAGGAAATGTGCCAGGTAATAAAAATGCTCCTATAATCGAGCATCCCGATGTACGAAGAATGCTTATGACTATGAGGGGGTTAATAGAAGGAGGGCGAGCCTTAACTTACTCTGCATATATGCATATAGATCACAAAGAGAAATTAGATGAAGAAGAGAAGGTATCTTATCATCAGAGACGTATCGATTTACTTACACCTATCATAAAGGGGTGGTGTACGGAAAATAGTATTGAAGTTACATCTTTGGGAGTTCAAATTCATGGAGGTATGGGATTTATAGAAGAAACGGGTGCAGCCCAACACCTAAGAGACGCGAGAATATTGCCAATCTATGAAGGGACTAGTGGTATACAGGCACTTGATTTAGTCGGTAGAAAGTTGATGAAGGATCAAGGTAGATCTATTACAGAGTTACTTGCTGAGCTTAACGGAGTGGCTCAGGAGGCAAAAAAATATAATTTTGAAGATATAGCAATAAATATAGAAATAGCTTTAAAGGCGTGTAAAGAAGCAACAGCTCTATTACTAAACGCAGAAAAAAAGGATTGGTTTACCCTACCTGCAGCTTCTTTTAATATGATGATGTTATTGGGAGGAACAGTTGCAGGTACGATGCTTGTCAAAAGCGCTATAGCGGCTGATGCGATAATGAAGCAGAATCCCAATGTCAGTGTATTTTATAAAAACAAAATTTCAACAGCCATATTCTTTGTAGAGCATATCTTACCTAGAAATATTAGCTATCTTAGGGCGATAAAATATGGCTCAAAAAGTATAATGGCTATCAATGCTAAGGATTTTTAAACCTCGTCACCCTAAAATTAACATAATGAGCAGCATTAGCTGAATATACAAATGAGTAAAAACACCCAAAAAACATTATATGATAAGTTGTGGGAAGTTCATTTAGTTAAACAAAGAGCTGATGGCTCCTCTTTAATTTATATAGATAGGCATATTTTACACGAAGTTACTTCACCCCAAGCCTTCGAGGGCCTCAGGATAGCAAATAGAAAACCATGGCGCTTAGATATGAACATTGCTACTCCAGATCATAATATATCTACAGATACAAAAGAGAGAGAGGCTGGTGTCGATGCTATTCCAGATGAAGTGTCTCGTATTCAGGTAAAAACCCTCGATTATAACTGTGATTATTTTGGCATACGTGAGTTTCGTATGAATGAAATGGGGCAAGGTATAGTGCATGTGATGGGTCCAGAGTTAGGTGCTTCTTTACCTGGAATGACCGTAGTTTGTGGAGACTCCCACACAGCTACACACGGAGCATTTGGTTGTTTAGCTCATGGAATAGGGACATCAGAAGTTGAGCATGTTCTCGCAACACAGTGCCTAGTAACAAAAAAAATGAAGAATATGCGTGTGACAGTAACAGGAAAATTAGGTTTAGGCGTTACTCCAAAAGATGTTGCTTTGGCTATTATTGGAAAAATTGGTACAGCAGGTGGCACTGGTTACGCTATTGAATTTGCTGGTCAGGTGTTTTTAGATATGTCGATTGAGGGTCGAATGACAGTTTGTAATATGGCAATAGAAGCTGGTGCAAGAGTTGGTATGGTGGCTGTAGATACTAAAACTATTGATTATTTCAAAGGTAGAAAGTTTTCACCAATAGGAGATACTTGGGATATTGCAGCCAATTATTGGAGTACATTAAAAAGTGATGAAAATGCATGCTTTGATTCAGAGGTAAATCTTTCAGGGCAAGATATTTTGCCGCAAGTTACTTGGGGTACATCACCAGAAATGGTGCTTCCTGTAAATGGTTTCATACCTATTCCAGAAGACGAGCCTGATCCACAAAAAAGACAATCAATCAAACAGGCACTAATTTATATGGGCCTAAAGGGTGGTATGCCCATATCAGAGATACCAGTTGACCTTGTCTTCATTGGTTCTTGCACAAATTCTCGTATCGAGGATATGAGAGCTGCAGCTGCAATCGCAAAAGGCAATAAAGTTGCAGATACTGTGAAACAGGTGTTAGTAGTACCTGGCTCTCAGATGGTAAAAAAACAAGCCGAGGCAGAAGGACTAGATAAAATTTTTAAAGATGCAGGTATGGATTGGCGTGAACCTGGCTGCTCAATGTGTTTGGCAATGAATGCAGATAAATTAGGTTCTGGGCAACATTGCGCTTCTACTTCTAATCGTAACTTTGAGGGAAGACAGGGTTCAGGAGGGCGTACTCATTTGCTTAGTCCGTCTATGGCTGCAGCTGCAGCCATAGCAGGACATATAACCGATGTCCGCACATATGGAGTGCAATCATAATGAAATCATTTATTAATCATACTGGGCTAGTTGTAGGTATAAATAGATCTAATATAGATACGGATATGATTATTCCCAAACAATTTTTAAAATCAATAAAGCGAACTGGCTTTGGAGCGAATCTTTTTGATGAATTAAGGTATCGGGATGAAGGAAAACCCGGTAAACCTTCTGATCATAGACCCCTAGTCACCGATTTCCCATTAAATCAGCCCCGTTATAAGGGAGCTACGATACTCTTAGCACAAGAAAACTTCGGTTGTGGCTCTAGTCGTGAGCACGCACCTTGGGCTTTAGATGATTTTGGTTTCAGGGCAATATTAGCACCAAGTTTTGCTGATATTTTTTATATAAATTGTATTAAAAATGGTATATTACCTATTGTTTTTAATAAAAAAATTATTAATAATTTTTTTTCTGAAGTTCATAAAAAAGAAGGCTATAAGCTCACAATTGATCTTGATAACCAATCTGTATTGTCCCCATCAAATGTCTTTAAATTTTCTATTGATCAGTTTAGTAAACGTTGTCTTCTGGATGGGCTTGATGAAATTGATTTGACATTAAAGGAGATTGATACGATAAAAGCATACGAAAACAAGCATATGAAAAGAGTGCCATGGGTCTTTGGGGCTATAAAATAAATCTTATTTTTTACTAGAGGATCTCTTATGGCAATCAAAAAAGTTCTTATATTAAAGGGGGATTGCATCGGCCCTGAGATTGTAAATGAGGCAGTTAAAGTGCTCCACAGGGCTGCAGAAGTATATTCGTTGAGTATTGATATAACTGAAGCTCTAATAGGTGGCTCTGCCTACGATAAAACTGGAGACCCATGTCCTAAAGTTACAATTGAAAAAGCTAATAAAAGTGATGCCATACTCATGGGTTCTGTGGGCGGCCCAAAATGGGACAACCTTGAGAGAGCTTTGAGACCAGAAACAGGGCTTCTCAAGCTTAGATCAACACTAGAGTTTTTTGGAAATCTAAGACCTGCAATATTATATCCCCAGCTTATAGATGCCTCTTCATTAAAACCTGAAGTGGTTTCTGGCCTTGATCTCTTGATTGTTAGAGAGCTAACAGGGGGTATATATTTCGGAGAACCCAGAGGTATAAGGACATTAGAGAGTGGAGAACGGGAAGGATATAACACGTACAAGTATTCTGAATCTGAAATTTACCGTATTGGTAAACTTGCTTTTGATGCAGCTATGTTAAGAAATAAAAGAGTCTGTTCAGTTGATAAGGCAAATGTATTGGAGGCTACTATACTTTGGCGTGAAATAATGAAGGACATTAGCATTAGTTATCCTGAAGTAGCCCTCTCACATATGTATGTTGATAACGCAGCCATGCAACTTGTTAAAGAGCCAAAGCAATTCGACGTCATAGTAACCGGAAATATGTTTGGTGATATTCTTTCTGATGCAGCTGCAATGCTAACTGGCTCTATTGGTATGCTTCCATCTGCAGCATTAGATAAAAACTCAAAAGGTTTGTATGAGCCCTGTCATGGATCGGCACCTGACATAGCAGGCCTTGGTATCGCCAACCCTTTAGCAACCATATTGTCTGTTTCAATGATGTTGCGCTATTCTCTGTCTGAACCACAAGCTGCCAATTCTATTGAAAGAGCTGTTAATGATGTTTTAAATTCTGGGCTCCGCACATCAGATATTTATAGCAAAAACGAAAAAATGGTTACTACCTCCGAAATGGGTAACGCGGTTGTTGCAGCGATTAAAAAAGACCAAGGTAGTTAACGTGCTAATATTTAAATATAAAACCCTAATGGTTAAATAAAATATGAAAAGAGTAGGCTTTGTTGGTTGGAGAGGAATGGTTGGTTCCGTGCTTATGGATCGAATGAAAGAGGAGGGTGACTTCTCCAAAATTGACCCCCATTTTTTTTCTACCTCTCAAATTGGATATTCTGGGCCAGTAATAAATGGGCAGATTGAACCCCTTGGTGACGCCAATGACATCCAATCACTATCTAAACTAGATATTATCATCACTTGTCAGGGCGGAGAATATACAGAATCTACTCATACTTCTCTTCGTAAATCAGGCTGGACTGGCTATTGGATAGATGCAGCATCCACGCTAAGAATGAGTAAAAACTCAGTAATATGTCTAGACCCTATAAATTTAAATTCTCTGAAAAAAGCTATTGCTAGTGGCTCTAAAGATTTTATAGGTGGAAACTGCACAGTTAGCTTAATGTTAATGTCCCTTGGTGGACTGTTTGCTGAAGGATTAATAGAGTGGACCACGTCCATGACCTATCAGGCTGCATCTGGTGCGGGTGCAAAAAATATGCGTGAATTATTATGTCAGATGGGCGAACTTTATAAATCCGTAAAAGGCGATATCATAAATCAAACAACTGAGATTTTAGAGATAGATAAAAAAATCTCTGAGGCTATGCTGAGCCCAACATTTCCTAAGGATAATTTTGGTGCTCCTTTGGCAGGTAGTCTGCTACCTTGGATTGATACACAGTTAGATAATGGCCAGAGTAGGGAAGAATGGAAGGGGCAGGCTGAAACTAACAAAATTCTATGTAACTCACCACCAAATTTGATACCAATTGATGGTATATGCGTCAGAGTTGGTGCCATGAGGAGCCACAGTCAAGCCTTAACTATAAAACTTAATAAAGATATCTCAATTGATGAAATTGAAGATATCCTTAAAGATGCTAATGAATGGGTATCAGTTATACCAAATAATAAAAACTCAACATTAACAGAGCTCACCCCAGCAAAAGTGAGCGGCTCCCTTTCTATTCCGGTGGGTAGGCTCAGAAAAATGAATATTGGTGATAATTACCTATCAGCCTTTACTGTTGGCGATCAACTTTTATGGGGTGCAGCTGAGCCTCTGAGAAGAATGCTCATATTGCTCCTGTAGCTTTGATATAGATACTCATAAATCAAATATCACAAAGGATAAAAGGAAATCAATAAAATCTGGAAGTATAAAAAAAACTGTCTTGTTCCTAGTGGCAAAGAGCTTCCTTTCGGCCTCACTAGGATGGTAGCTGCAGTCGAATATGATGGGTCAAAATATTGTGGTTGGCAGAAACAAATACATAGTCCTAGTATACAACATGAAGTTGAATTGGCACTCTCTAGTGTCGCAAACGAATCGATTGATACAATTTGTGCTGGTCGAACAGATACCGGTGTGCATGGACTAAATCAGATTATACATTTTGATACGATTTCAGAAAGATCATCAAGACAGTGGTTGCTAGGAGCAAATGCTAATCTACCAAAAGATATAAGAATCCATTGGATTGATAAAAAAAAACCAGAATTTCATGCCCGCTATAGTGCACTTGCAAGAACATATCGTTACTATATTTCTAATCAATTCTATCGATCCGCTCTTCAGCATAATCATTTAACTTGGGAAAAAAATAATTTAGATGAAAAGCTGATGAATATTGCCTCAAAGCATTTACTTGGTGAGCATGATTTCACCTCATTTAGAGCCGCAGGTTGTCAGTCCTTATCTCCAAATAGGAACGTTCAATTTGTTAAGGTATGGAGAGAAGATAATCTTGTTATTTTTGAGATTACTGCAAATTCTTTTCTTCATCATATGGTAAGGAATATAGTAGGTAGTCTAATAGCAATTGGAAAGGGAGAGCGCCCGCCAGAGTGGATAAGCAGTTTAATTTCTGAGGGGGACAGGACTATTGCTGCTCCAACAGCGCCGAGTAACGGATTATATCTGTGTGGTATCGACTACCCTGAAGAATTTTCTATACCGAAATACAAATTTGGGCCCAAATTCTTATAATAATATTATATTAAAATCTAAATGCTCTTTTCGGGTATTACACCAAAATCGTAGGTTTCATAGCACCTTTTTGATACAATCTTTCTTTAAAATTCTTTCTTTAAAAGCGGTCTCTATTATGAAAAGAACTAGAGTAAAAGTATGTGGTATAACAAGCATAGAGGACGCCACGTTTGCTGCTGATATTGGAATTGACGCTATAGGGCTAGTCTTCTATTCAAAAAGCCCAAGATATGTTGATCCATTTATCGCATCAAAGATCGCTGTTGCAGTAGGTCCGTTCGTAACGGTAGTTGCTTTATTTGTAAACGAACCTGTTGATCAAGTAAAAAAAATAATTAATCTGGTTCAGCCAGATGTCTTACAGTTTCATGGTGATGAAGATGAAGCCTATTGTATCCAGTTTTCTAGACCATACATAAAAGCATTACGTATGCAGGATGATATCGACATAAATAAGTCAATATCAGATTACCCTTCAGCACTAGGATTCTTGTTTGATACCTGGTCAAAAGATAAGTATGGAGGCACTGGGAAAATATTTGATTGGGCTAGGCTTTCCGAGTTAAATAGCCAGCAAGTAATTCTTGCTGGTGGCTTAAACCCAGATAATGTTAATGATGCAATTGCAACCGTAAATCCTTACGCCTTAGATGTTAGTGGTGGTGTAGAAATTTCACCTGGAGTAAAATCGAGTAAATTGATGCAGATATTTGTTGATAAATGCTCTGTGTGCTAGACCGTTAAGACTTTATTAAATATTTTGGAGATGTATGTGGAAAATTTTTTAGATGATCGTGAGACGATAAATTTTGATCAAATGCCAGATGAAAACGGGCATTTTGGTCCTTATGGAGGTAGATTTGTATCTGAGACGCTAGTCTATGCTCTCGATCAGCTGACTTCTTTATATGAGAGACTAAAAGATGACCCTGAATTCCAAACCCAAATTGATTACGACTTAGCCCATTATGTTGGAAGACCATCACCTCTTTACTTTGCAGAACGATGGACTAAAAATGTAGGGGGTGCCAAAATTTATTTAAAAAGAGAAGATCTAAACCACACTGGTGCCCATAAAATAAATAGTGCTATCGGCCAAGCCTTGTTAGCCAAATATACTGGAAAAAAAAGAGTGATTGCTGAAACAGGAGCTGGTCAACACGGTGTAGCGACGGCGACTGTTGCAGCAAGATTAGGTTTGGAATGTCATATTTTCATGGGTGAAGAAGATATTCGACGTCAATCTTTAAATGTTTATCGAATGAAGCTGCTTGGAGCTACAGTAATTCCTGTTACATCTGGATCAAGAACACTTAAGGATGCATTAAACGAGGCGCTTAGAGATTGGGTAAGCAACGTAGATGATACTTTTTATATAATTGGTACATGCTGTGGACCGCATCCATATCCAGAGATAGTCCGTAACTTTCAATCAATAATGGGCCGCGAGGCTCGTGAGCAGTCATTAGCTCAAACAGGAAACTTACCAGATGCGCTTGTCGCATGTGTAGGCGGCGGATCAAACGCTATAGGCTTATTCCACCCATTCCTAAACGACCAAACTGTAGAGATGTATGGAGTCGAAGCAGGGGGTTTCGGAGTATCTACGGGCAAGCATGCTGCTCCTTTAAATGATGGAATTCCAGGTGTGCTTCACGGTAACCGCACCTATTTAATGGAAGACGAAAATGGTCAAATCATTGAGACTCATTCTATATCTGCAGGATTAGATTATCCTGGGGTTGGACCAGAGCACTCATGGCTGAAAGATCTTGGTCGCGTTAATTACGTAACTGTTGATGATGATGAAGCTATGTCTGCATTTTATTCTCTTACCCGAACTGAGGGTATCATCCCCGCATTAGAGACAAGCCATGCAATTGCATATGCAGAAAAACTGGCTGCGTCTATGGGACCAGATCAAATGATTATAATCAATCTATCTGGTCGAGGGGATAAAGACATTCTCACTGTGGCAGAAATAGATGGGATTTCTTTGTAGAGTTGCCCCATAAAATTTTGTGACAAAAAAATATCAATTAAAAAGGAAATATTTTTTGTGAATAGAATTACCAAATGTTTTGAGCAGCTTAGAAAAGAAAATAAAAAAGCTCTCATTTCTTATATAGTTCTTGGAGACCCCATGAAACATATAACTCTTCCGCTTATGCATGCGTTAGTTAAAAGCGGAAGTAATATAATAGAGCTAGGCATACCTTTTTCGGATCCAACTGCTGAGGGACCAGTAATACAGAGGGCACATGAGAGAGCATTAGAAAATGGAAGTAACCTCGGGGAAGCCTTATCTTTAGTTAAAAAATTCCGTGAATCTGATACTATTACACCAATTATATTGATGGGCTATACAAATCCTATCGAGAGAATGGGTTACAATAAATTTATTGAGCTAGCAACGATATCAGAGGTTGACGGTGTCCTTACTGTAGACCTACCACCGGAGGAGGCTGTCACTTTTAACGACAGATTGAAAAGCTCTAATATAGAAAATATATTTCTTTTAGCGCCAACAAGCAGCCAGGTAAGGCAGGAAAAAGTTACGAGAATGGCTGGTGGTTTTGTTTACTATGTGTCATTAAATGGTGTTACTGGTGCTGGAAATTTAGAAATTGATTCCGTGCAAAAGCATGTAGGTAACATCCAATCACTAACTAAACTGCCTGTGTGCGTTGGTTTTGGAATAAAAGACGGAGAAACAGCAAGGGCTGTTGCTGACATATCAAACGGTGTAGTGGTCGGTAGCGCCATAGTTAAGAAAATTGCAGAACTTGCCGAAACAAAAGAAATTGAGCCTGCAGTATACGTTGATGCAGTCTCTAAAATTATAAGCGATATAAGAAGCGCCCTTGATAAATAATATTAATATATTTATGAAACGAGAGTTATTATGAGCTGGCTGGAAAAGATTCGACCTAAGGGTCCTGCTACTAAGGTAAAGGACCGCACCCAAAATGTTCCTGAGGGTATTTGGACAAAATGCCCGAAATGCAGTTCGCCTTTGTATCGCCCAGAACTCGAAAAAAATCTACTTGTTTGTCCAAAATGCCAACATCATATAAGAATAAGCGCAAGAAAAAGGATTGATATTTTCTTGGATAAAAATAATCGTCAAGAGATAGCAACCGAAGTGAAACCAATTGATCGACTTAAATTTAAAGATGTTAAGAAATATAATGATAGATTAACAGAGGCACAAAAGCTTACAGGAGAGGATGACGCCTTAATTGCATTTAAAGGAACTCTAAAAGACATTCCTGTTATTGTGGTGGCGTTCGAATTTACGTTTCATGGTGGATCTATGGGTTATGTTGTTGGCGAGCGCTTTACACGCGCTGCACACATGGCTCTTGAGCAAAAAACTCCCTTAATTTGTTTTTCGGCAACTGGTGGCGCGCGTATGCAAGAAGCGCTGATTTCATTAATGCAAATGGCGAAGACAAGTGCAGTCATAGAAAAGCTAAAAGTTAATAGTATTCCTTATGTATCTGTAATGACAGACCCAGTATATGGTGGGGTATCAGCAAGTCTCGCATTACTTGGCGATATTAATATTGCAGAGCCTAATGCAAGAGCTGGCTTTGCAGGCCCAAACATCATCGAGCAAACTATCCGTCAGAAACTCCCAAAAGGTTTTCAGCGTGCTGAGTTCCTTCTTGAGCATGGCGCTATTGATATGATTGTAGCTAGAAGCAAGATGCGTGATACCCTCGCTTCATTGCTTTCAAAGTTAACATTCTCAACAAAATATGATGCTAAAGATGCCATTAAAAACTCTTCCTGAGTGGCTTAAATATTTAGAAAAATCACATCCAGTTGAGATAGAATTTGGATTAGATCGTATAAGCAAAGTTGCCAAATTGCTAGGATTGCCTACCAATGTTCATCAACTCGATAGGTCTTTAGACCAGCAAGATTGTGTAAATAATATTGAAGAGTTAACCATAGCAACTAAAGTGATTACTGTTGGTGGTACAAATGGTAAAGGGTCATGTGTTGCTATTCTTGACAGTATTCTTAGAGAGGCAGGATATAGAGTGGGTTGTTATACATCACCACATCTCATTAAGTTCAATGAGAGAATAACTATAAATGGTCAGAATTCATCAGATCTAGATATATGTTTAGCTTTTGAGGAAATAAATAAAGTTAAGAAATCTATAAGCCTAAGCTTTTTTGAGTTCTCAACCTTAGCGGCCCTGCTAATAATGTCAAATTCTAATCTAGATATCGCAATCCTTGAAGTTGGATTAGGTGGTAGATTGGATGCTGTTAACCTGATTGATCCTCAATTATCGATCATTACTGGAGTGGCGCTTGATCATCAAAAATGGCTTGGTAGCGATCTCGATTCTATAGCTAGAGAAAAAGCTGCTATTGGAAGATCTGGAATCGTAATGTTATACGGCGACACAAAGCCAGTTCATGGTTTAGTTCAAGCAGCCAGAAACCTCAACGTTAAGCTATTGCTTAATGGTAAAGATTTTTGCTTTGACGACTTTGATATATCAAATTTAACGTATCTTCCTCACCCTAGTATTGCATGCGCAGTCAAAGCCTCAAAAATCATAAACCCTGATATCAGTAAGGAGATTCTAAATAAAGGATTAAACAATACTCAAATTGATGGCCGTTTTCATAAAATCAAATTCAAGGATATAAATATTATTCTTGACGTAGCACATAATCCACAAGCTACCTCATTATTAGCAGAACGTCTATTAGATTTAAAACTAAAAAATAAAGTTATTGCAATTACAGGAATGATGTCAGATAAGGATATAATTGGTATTCTGACACCCTTGGTTGAGATTGCAAGTAGCTGGCATTTTTGCAGTATCCCAAATAATGAAAGAGCCTGTAGTGCAAAAAAAATAGCAGAAATATTTGAAACACTAAGTAAAACTGAATATCCGAGAAATATTGATATTACTGATGATTTAGATACCCAAAACTCAAATGTAAAAAGTGAAAGTTGTGATAAATATGAGCATTTTAAAGTAGAGGATGCAATTGAATTAGCGCTGAAGCTATCCAATAAAGAGGATACTATAGTAATTTTCGGTTCTTTTTTAATTGTTGGAGCTGCACTAAGTTGGTTAAATAAAATAAATTAGTTTTATAGGCTTCAAGGGAGATATATTTATAATGCTCAAACTTCCAAAGTATAGATTAGTATATATTTTTCCATTACTTGCATTAATTATTGTCATTACATTTTTTGGTATTGAAATTCAAATGGAAAAGGAAATAATTGATATTTCAATGATTCCTCAAACACCTAATATAGAATTATTGATTTCTGGCTTAGAAAGTTCAAAAAAAAATAAAGAAAATCAAGCTAAAGAAACATTTAGCTTGCATAATGAGCCGGCAGAAAAAGATGGATATGTCTCGTCCACTGATCCATCATTGGACTCCGAAGGTATCCCAGTTGCCTGGATTTTGAGAGTAGATGGGCCCAAAGATAAACAAACTGCAACTGAATTATCTAAAAAACTTCTTTCTAATGGATATAGTGCCTTCATAAAAGAGTCAGTTGTCAATGGTGTTGTGATAAGCCATATTTATATCGGTCCAAAAATCGCAAAAGATAAATTATTAAAGGAAAAAGAAAGCTTAAGTGAAAAATATAGCCTAGATTCACAATTAATTAAATTTAAGCCCTGATCTAATGAGATACCTCTGTTACAATTTATTTAATTTGAGTTATTTTTTTATTAATTCATCAATTCGGTATTTGAGTTATGAATTCAATTGATTGGTTGATCATCGCGCTTCTGAGCATCTCTACGCTTATAAGTGCAATAAGAGGTGCAGCTAAAGAATCTTTCTCGTTGTTAGTATGGTTACTGTCAGCCTTAATTGCGTCTATGTTTCATGATCAGCTTGAGGTTCTACTCATAAATATCCTAGAGGACCAGCCTCTTAGAGCACTTATAGCATGGGTATCAATCTTTTTGTTATGTCTATTTTTTGGGGCTATATTCAATTATTTTTTTGGCAAATTTGTAAAGGCCTCAGGTTTAACTGGCACAGATAGATTGTTGGGTATAATCTTTGGTATTGTGCGGGCTTTAATTATTACCATGGTTTTTTTAGTTGTAATTCCGAAAATATTTCCAGCTGCTCATACAGAGTGGTGGATTGAGTCTACATTAATACCGTATTTTCAACCTTTTCAAGGGTGGGCACAAGATACAGGAACGGCCACATTAATTTTTTTGAAGAACTTATTTTAAGTTGATTATAATCAAAGTTGTTAATAACTAAAGGGCAAATAAATAAATGTGTGGAATAGTGGGTATTTTTAGTAAAAAAGACGTTAAGCTAGATCTATATGATGCCCTAACAATGCTACAACATAGGGGACAAGATGCAGCAGGTATCATGACCTGTCATAATGGTCGCTTTAATCAAAGAAAAAGCATTGGTCTAGTCAAAGATGTTTTCAATACTCGCCACATGACTCAACTTAAAGGAAAGATGGGTATAGGCCACGTAAGATATCCAACAGCTGGCAGTTCCAGTCCTGCTCTCGCACAACCTTTTTATGTTAATTCGCCATATGGAATCTGTATGGCCCATAATGGTAATTTAACAAATACCGAAGAATTGATGACCTTGCTATTCAAATCTGATCTTCGACATATAAACACAGACTCAGACTCAGAGGCATTGCTTAATGTTTTTGCTCATGAATTACTTTCACAAGGAAAAATTCAACCTTCACCAGATGATATTTTTGATTCAGTTAGCAATGTCCACAAAAGATGTAAAGGGGCATATGCAGTAGTAGGCATGATAGCTAACTACGGCATGATAGCTTTTAGAGACCCCTTTGGTATCAGACCCTTAATATATGGGCGGCGTGAGACAGATAATGGTACAGAGTACATAGTTGCTTCTGAGACAGTAGCAATGGATGTTTTAGGTTATGAGGTAGTTAGAGATTTAAGGCCTGGAGAGGCTCTATACATCGACCAAAAAGGCAAGCTTCATTTAAAACAATGTACTAGTAACTCTAAGCTTCATCCTTGTATATTTGAGTATGTTTATTTTTCTAGACCCGATTCTATTATTGATGGAGTTTCAGTATATTCAGCTCGATTAAAAATGGGAAAAAAACTTGCTAAAAAAATTAAAGGCCTACCTGTATGCAAAGAGATTGACGTAATAATACCAATACCCGATACAAGCAGAGTATCTGCACAAGCAATCGCTGAAGAGCTGGGTATAAAGTTTCGTGAAGGTTTTATGAAAAACAGATATATCGGCCGTACCTTTATTATGCCTGGTCAGAAGGAAAGAAAAAAATCTGTACGTCAAAAATTAAATCCAGTTAAGGCTGAATTAAAAGGCAAAAATGTTCTCTTAGTGGATGATTCGATTGTCAGAGGCACAACATCAAGAGAAATTATTGAAATGGCAAGAGATGCTGGGGCAAATAAAGTTTTTATAGCATCATCAGCTCCGCCAGTAAGGCACCCAAATGTCTATGGAATTGACATGCCTTGTGCAGATGAGCTTATCGCTCATAATAGAATAGAAAGTGAAATCGCAGATCTTATTGGAGCAGATTTTTTGATTTATCAAGATTTAAACGAACTGGTTGATAGCGTGAAGGAGAGTAATCCAAATATCGAAAGGCTCGATTGCGCAGTCTTTGATGGCCATTATGTTACTGGTGATATTAGTGAAAAGTACCTCAAGAAGCTAGATATTGATAGAAACGATTATTCAAAAGCTTTATTTACTGATGAGAATACAGGAGTTAACCAGTCAGTTGGTTTGCATAACTCAGACATAGATACAGAGTAAAATTTTTATTAAAATGAAAATAATGAAAACTATTATCACTATAATAATTGAGTAAAAAAATGGATAAAGATGATTTGAGCAACTCTTTTATAGACCTTAAGTTCGATACTTTATCAGTTAGGGCTGGACACAATAGAACTCATGAAGGGGAACATTCAGAACCCTTATTTCTAACATCTAGTTTTGTTTTTGAAAGTGCCTCTGAGGCTGCTTTAAAGTTTTCTGGTGAACAGGAGGGAAATGTCTATTCTAGATATACAAACCCAACGGTAAACATATTAGAAGAAAGGATTGTTGCTCTCGAGGGAGCAGAGAGAGCAGTTGCTACTTCATCTGGCATGGCTGCTATATTAAGTACATGTATGGCTCTCTTAAAATCAGGGGATCATATTATCTGCTCTCGAAGTGTATTTGGAGCCAC
>Ga0222719_10000254_pt1 | contig 54151 bp, 67 predicted proteins | sample C33_34DmetaG_FD_165039 | JGI IMG/M metagenome (GOLD analysis project Ga0222719, IMG submission 165039) | Estuarine water microbial communities from San Francisco Bay, California, United States - C33_34D | ecosystem: Environmental > Aquatic > Marine > Unclassified | place: USA: California...
GTGTTGCTTGTGTTGTCATGGACTATGCTGTCAATTCAGGAATCTCACGTGCATCAAAAGCTCTCCAATCCGTCTGTGGAATCGCAAACGGTGATGGGATTATTGGACCTGCTTCTCTCAACTCTGTGTGGGTTACTGTAAAAAATACCAGTGAAGAAGATGTCATTAATGCTGTGACAACACAGCGTCAAGAGTTTATTCGTGCGCTCTCAATCTATGACACATTCGGTAAAGGATGGGAGCGTAGAATTGATGAGACACGCGCTAAGGCTATGGAGTTAATCTAAGATGATGAAGATGCAGGAAGGCGGCGCCGTAGATCAAAGTTCTTCTGACGAGGACAACAACACAATTGTTGCCCCATCAGCTTCTCAGGTAGCGGCAAATGTTATGGCTGGCGGTTCCACGCCACAACAAATAACATACGGTGCTACGCTAACCCCCGAAGATGAACGTCAGTTAATCGATACTGAAGGTAAATTAATTGATCCAACATCTAATGTCTCTGCTTCGCAAGCAGGGACAACATTAGCAAATGCGGCAGATCCTCGTGATGCTGTCACAGCCGATGTCTCTACTTCGCAAGAAGCTACACAAACTGTTATCGATTCGTCTACTGCCGCGCAAGGTGAACTTAGTGATGGCGCTAAAGTTGATGCGGCGCAAGGAGAAGTATCTGCTGGCGGTATAGCAGATGCGGCTACGTTTGATTCGCAATATATACAACAAGCGGAATCTGGAACGCGAGAAGTAGATCCCGGAGAGCTTGCAGATGCGGCTACATTAGAAGGTGGTACGCCTCGCTCATACGCAGAGCAAACATACGGTGCTGACTCTACAATGCAAGCCGCAGGATATGGTAGTGTAACACCAGAGGCTCAAGCACAAGATCAATATAATATACAGCAAACGCAGTCAGCAACTCAAAGAGAAACAGATGTTAGCCCTTCAGCAAAATTTGAATACATCCCAGACGCAACTGTAGCATCAAGTAATTATTCGTCAAATGTAACAGGTGCTACAAGAGAGGTACAAGAGCAAGAAATTGTAGATGTTAACAAACAAAGTTTGCAAATTGATGAACCTGTTCAGGCGACAGCCGCTATAATGGATAAGCTCAATGAACAAGCTGTGATGAATGCCGCGCAGGGCACATTTAGCCAAGCATTAGCTACAGCCGCACAAGGCAGTGTCGAATCATCATCTCTTATTTCTGGTCAAATTAATAAATTGATGGAGCAGTTTAACGACGGAACACCTATCTGGGCGAAAGCCGCAATGAGGAACGTCAACATGGCGTTGGCCGCTAGAGGCATGGGCGGATCGTCAATGGCTGGTGCCGCAATGGTTGAAGCTGTCATGCAAGCGGCACTTCCTATTGCTGAAAAAGATGCGGCTGTATTCGCTCAAATGGAATCTGATAATTTAGCGAATAGGCAACAGGTTGCCCTCACAAACGCGGCGGCACTTCAGAATATTGAGTTAGAAAATCTTACTAACAGGCAACAGGCCGCACTACAAAATAGTGTTAACGCCTTTAAGTTGCAATCAGATAGCTTATCGAACCAACAGGCTGTTGTTCTTGCTAACGCGCAGATTAAAGCGGCAGTTCAAGAGAAGAACTTGGACGTTAGCGTGGAAGCCGCAATAACAAATGCGGCTAAGTATGCCGAAACAAATAATTTGAACTTAACCAATCGGCAACAAGCATTAATTCAAAGTAGTGCTGAAAACTTGCAAGTTGAAATGAGCAATCTTTCCAATGAGCAACAAACAGCCCTTGCTAACTTACAAGTACGTGCATCTATGCTTGGTCAGGAGTTGACCAATGAACAACAGATGGCAATGCTCGAAAGTACGCAAGCGTTTGAGGCGGCGGGCTTTGATGCGAACGCTAAACAACAGGCATTTTTACAAGACGCGGCGGCAATGCTTGCCCTTGAAGGCAAGGCAATGGATGCTCGTCAGCAGACTGCTTTGTTTAATGTAACAAGCAGATTGTCAGAGCGAGAAATTGAATTGTCTAACGAGCAACAAGCGAATGTAATTCGCAGTGCTCAGAAGATTGAGATTGATTTAGCGAACACATCTAATCGTCAGCAAACGGCTTTAGCTAACGCACAAATTGAAGCCTCCTTAAAAGGTCAAGAGCTTTCTAATCAACAACAGGTTAATGTGCTTAATGCGGAGCGTATTGCTGAAGCTAATAATTTGACATTTAACGCTGAACAACAGGCTACCCTGCAAAACTCTGAGCTAATGGCATCCATTGGTACTGCTGATTTAAATGCTAAGCAAGCAACTGCATTGCAGAATGCGGCTACCATAGCCAATATGGACATGGAGAATCTAAATAATAGGCAACAGGCGGCTGTGAGCACGGCTCAAAGCTTCCTGCAGATTGACATGGCAAACTTGTCTAACGAGCAACAGACTGCAATTTTTAATACTCAATCATTATTACAATCTGTTTTAAGCGACACTGCGGCAGAGAATGCGGCGGAACAGTTTAATGCTTCTTCAGAGAATCAAGTTAATCAATTTTATGACGAGCTAAGTACAAACACCTCCCAGTACAACGCAACACAAAGTAACGCAATCAGTCAATTTAACGCCGACCAAGAAAATGTAATTACAAGATTTAATGAGGAAGTAAGTAATCAAAGGGAACAATTTAATGCTAGTAACACATTGATTATAGATCAAGCAAATGCTAACTGGTTCCGTCAAGTTGCTACCTCCGACACTGCGGCAATTAACTTTGCTAATCAAGAATCCGTTTCTAACTTACTTGCGTTTACGACTACCGCTTTCAATAACATGTATCAAGCTGAGCGAGACATGATGGAGCAAGCGTGGACTTCTGGTGAGTCAGATTTAGATAGAGCAATTAACATTGTGATAGAACGCATCCGCCAAGAGACTGATATTATTGAGGCGGATAAGGAAGCGTCAACAGCAAACTCCACTTCTATAGGTGGATGGATTAGAGACATTATAGGATTTATGTAAGATGACAGACCGTATTAGAGCAATGCAAAAAAATCTGGAGAAGCACCTGCAAAAACGCATTAAGGCTACCGAGAAGTTAAGTAACGCCCCCACAGGTAAAAAAGGACTGCTAGCTCGCACTGGAGTAAAAAATATTGTAACTCCAAAACAAAGTAACGATGCTATGGACATCGTTGCAGATTACCTTACGGATCTGCGCCAATATCGACAGGAGATTTTAAATGGCAAAAAAACAACAGTTTAAATTTGAAGCTCCTATACCCGGAATGTCTTTAACGACTCCACCGGGCAATCGCCCGTGGGAGAATCCGCCGAAGCATACTAATGTCGAAGACGTAATTAAATTTTATTTTAACAAAATGGATGATGAAGATCGACAAGATCAACTGCTCGACATACTAGAAGATGGATTCCCAATCAACATGCTTGTTGATTCCATGGTTACTTCTGGGGTTATGTCGGGTATCCACACATTAGAAGCTGGGCTACTTGCCGCTCCTGTGCTGTCAGAGTACATGCAAACTCTAGCTGAGATTGAAGGTGTTAGTTACACAATCTCTCCAGAAGATAAGAAGCGGGGCATGAAGCCAACAATGAAGAATAAATTTGACAAGATGCTCCGCGAAGAATTACAGATTGAAAGAGATAAACAGTTCATGCCACAAGAAGAAGAAGAGGCTCCCATTGAGGAGTTGGGAGAGGAAAGTGCTCCCGCTCCTCGTGGGTTGATGGCTCGTTCAAAACCGGCTGAAGATGTTGCGGAAGATATGATGCAAGAAGGGGTAATGTAATGGGCTTCAGTTTAGATTTGGGCGGCAACTTTGGTAGTATGCTTGCAGGCTTTGCCGAGCGAGACATGGAGCTTCGCAAAGAAGCGCGAGAGGAAGCAATTGGAATTGCTAAAGATACGCTAAACTTCCGTGCTGAACGCGCTATGAAGAAAAAGCAAGAGCGAGATCAATCATTAAAGGATTCTGTTAACCTTGGCCGCACCCTAATGAATAACTACGGTTTTACTATGGACCAAGTAGGTGTGCTTGCAGGCAATGGGCAACTAGAAGAAGTAGCAGAGTTATACAAAAAAGCATCAGTTGATCCAAACTTTAGGGGTGATCTACCATCAGCAGAAGCTGTCGTAAGTATCATAGATAAAAAACCAGAAAGCATGACTTACGAACAGTACATGCGTAATATTGTTATTGGTGAAATCGACACTACTCGTGCATACGAGAGAGACATTGTCCAAAATGTGCCGTCAGAGGACGCAATGTTCCGTGCGTTTGGCTTTGATCCGAACAAACAGGCTCGTAAATTTACTAAAGAATACCTAGAACAAATCGGCATGAGTGAGCAAGAATTAAATGCGCAGGCGTTTGACGCATTTGCTACAACAAAACCGCGTGGCGGGGTAAACTTGACTGGGTTTAAAGCAGATCAAAAAAGGGCAAGACAAGACATATTGTTTAAGAATGCGCAAAATCAGGTTGCGTCTACAGTAGGTATTGCCTTCGGGGTCGATAGTTCTTTTGGAGCATCCGCAAGCGGGGAAAGAGTTTTCTTAGGTTTTCCAGAAAGAGGTGCTCGTGCAAGTGCGGCGCAAGTAGTAGTAAATGCGGCGGCTAAAGAAATTGTAAGATTACAAGATGATGAAGATTTCAGTAATCAAGACGCTATTGCTTCGGTAAACGTAAAATTAAATGATCCCAAGTACGTAAGGCAATTGTATAATGAGGCTATGGGAATCCCCGGAGAAACACCACTTCCCGATTTCGCCAAGCAAACAATAGAAGCTGGGGGTGGATTCTTTAGTAAAGAAGAACAGGAAGCAATAAATTCTGCAACCGATATGAATACGCTTGCGACTCTTCTCACAGCGACACTAGAAGGAAAGCCGGGGGCTGATCAGGAAAGCAGAAGAATTAAATTTATTACAAAAGGGAACCTGCCGTTAAATGAAATAAAAGAACTTATTATCAGCGGCGCATCAATAGAAGATGTAACTAAACTAATTAAACAAAAAGAAACCCCGGCAAATAGATATCCGCAACCAGAGCAGTCAGTGGTCGAGGAAGATTTTGGTGATGCGACGGCCTATTTAGCTCCTGAAGTAATCGAAGGCACCCGCAAAAAACTAGAGCAAATGAATGTTAACATTAGTGACAAACGAGAAGTAAAAATGGCACTGCTCGCCTTAAACAAAGAACCTATCTTAGTAGCTAAAGCGCAGTTTGAAGGGCCACCTAAACAATTCATGACAATGTTAGGCGAAGAGTACGGAAAAGTGGCAGACATGATAGCTATTGATTCGCAAGGCGGTTTGGTATAAATGAGTCTAAAGTCATATGAGTTCTTACCCGATGAGGAATTGACAGAAGATAATCTTTTGCAAAATAAAGATTTCATATCGGATGCTTCTATCTTTTTATATGATCGAACGGGCGAAGATGTTTACGAACCGCAAGAGGTTCTTGACGAATTCCTTCATCAAATGCGTTTTGCATCGGCTAACGAGATTAGCATGTACCGCGATTTAGAGTACGCCCAAAATACTAGCGATGAGGGCAAAGCTAGATTTGGTCGATTGATGGATGCCTTTGACCGTGGAAATTATAATGTTGATGCAGGAACATTTGGATCATACATTGCTGGCGGTGCTCTTTCTCCATCTACGATTGCTGGTGTAGGAGTAGGTAAACTAGGCTCTCTTGGTGCACAGCAAGTCGCTAGGCAAGGACTTAAAAAATACTTAATGGGTGCCCTCACTAAGCCCGGAGTAGGCGCAGGGGCGGCTCGTGCTGTAGCCGTAGAGGCACCTTTGGCGGGTGTTGCAGAAGATGTGTATCAACGAACCAGAGAAGAAGTTGGTTTAGATAGGCAGGAAGGAGCAGTTGCCACTGCTACTGTAGCTGGTGGTGTTTTAGGTGGAGCTATTGGTGGCGTTGCAGGATACTTCGGTAAAGAAGGAGCAAAGAAAGCATCCAAGTTAGCGGAAACAGCACAGAAGTCTGTCACAAAGCGTAAGCTAGTACAACAAACAGTAAACAGAGAAGAAAATGAAAAGCTCCGCAAGCTCAGCCCGGAGTTGTACGAAGAAGGTAGAAGAGTTTTTTCTACTATGAATGAGAACACCAGCTTATCTGCTATGCTTCCTGTTGAAACAATCGATTCTGTTATTACAGCCGTAACTCGTATGGCATCTACGATTGACCGCAAAGAAGGACAGCGTGTAACAGAAGCTGTAGCTGATGCTATCATTGACGGTAAGATTACTGGAGAGCAGTTCGATAGTATACTTGCTGAGCATCAATTAACTAAAAATCAATTCGCCGCTGTATATGTGGCAGACATTTCGGATGCCGCACGAAAGCTTGGAAAACAAGGACAGCTAAAGAAAGTATTAAATTCTTTATCAGATCGTGGATTCTTAGATCTTGATGCGTCAGAAATTGAAGAAGCCGCAAGAAAGCCCAACAAGTTCTTTGAGTTCATGCGCTCTCTAGATAGATTGCGCCTTGGTGCAATGACATCCCAACTGGCTACTACTGTACGTAACACAATCGGTGGTGGCTTCCGCCTTGCAACAGACATGCTAGAGAATACCTTCATGGAAATGTCCGACGTTGTTTATGGCGGGCGTTCTGCGAAAGATGCATTTAAAAATATAACATCCACAGCGAGATACTTTTTTAACCAAAAAGAAGCGGCTGTGATTCAAGAAATATTTAGTGACCAAATGCCGAAAGAAGCTCGTAAGCTTTTCTTTTCAGCCGCAAGCGCAGAGTCTCGTGTCCGTTCAGACACGCTGTTAGGTAAAATTGGTAACGGCATTAATATCGCTAACACCATATCAGATAGTATGTTTAAAAGAGCTATCTTTGCTTCTTCATTAGATAGAAAACTACGCAAAGAAACAGGACGTAGTTTGAATGATGTCATCATGAAAGGTCAATTCAACGCGATAAGCGATAAGAGTATCAGGGATTCTATAGACGAATCTTTACATTTTGTTTATCAGCAGTCTCCGAAGATTGACACGCCGTTGGGTGAAGCTGGTGACTTGCTAATTAAATTACACCGTACCCTGCCTTTTGTGGTGTCTTCATTTATTCCTTTCCCCCGTTTCATAATGAACCAAATGAAGTTTGTGTATGAACACACGCCCGGTTTACCGATGCTGATGCAGGGAGTAAATGGCAAAGGCTTAACACAAGAAGCACTGGCTAAACAAATGACGGGATCAGTTCTTATTACTACAGCGACTATGTTCAGGGCGCAACAAGATCCTGATACAAGGTGGGACGAGATAAAAGATAGCAGAGGCAACACAATTAATATGGCGGCTACGTACGGTCCCATGTCTCCGTTTATGATTATGGGAGATTACATTGCCCGAGCAGTACGTAAAGATCCCATTGACTCGATAGAACAGTACATGAGGGACACAGCACAGGCATTGGGTACTCCGCGCTTTACCGGACAGTTTGGATGGCTACCGATTGACAGACTTGCAGACGATTTGGCGGACGGAAAGTTTGCTCGTGCGGCAGGAAAATTAACAGGAGATGTTCTTGGTACGTACACAATTCCTTTAGCAATGGTTAAGGACATTAACTCTGCTTACGACAAGAATGCTCGATTTGTCGAAGACTTAGATACGATACTCCCTGCAACAGGAGATCCGTGGATTGATTGGTTTGAGTATTCAGTTCATTACTCCCAGAAATATTTGCCGCACTGGGAAGATCTAAAGGAAGGCAAGTTAAATTATGCTGTCAATCCAGAGAACAGAAGATATTCTGTGACTGCGGGAAGACTAGAGAGAACATCACCAATAGAAAAGCAATTGTTTGGTGTTACTAGATACAAACAGAAGACGGCATTCCAGTCAGAGTTGGATCGGTTACAGATACCACGGTGGCAGGTGTTTGGTCGAGATCCCGACCCGATTAGAAACGCTCTAAACAGTTGGGTCATTGGATCAATACTACCGGATAAGATGCGTTCATACATTCTCTCTGGGGAATATCAAAGCATGGATGACACTACGCGGAGAGATCAGCTTCTTGTTCGCGCTAGACAGTTTGTTAGCGAAGATAAAGTAACTGAGTATGTAAATGGAGTAATGGAAGATCTTGAAGGCACAGATAAACATTTTAGATACAGACATGCATTCCGTGAAGAGTTTGAAGAGTTAACACCAGCTAGACGAAGACTTCTGGAAAAAATGTGGAAAGCAGATCCGCTGTACAATGGCATGTCTATTAACGAAGCTGGCGCTTATCACTGGGCTATCGAAACAAACGATGGTCTTGGCAAAGCTATTGAGTAAATAAAAAACCCCTCATTGCGAGGGGCTGTAAGTATGTAGCCAATACGAATGTATCGACTAGCGGGTGGGACTGTGTGTCAATGCATCAAAGTATGCGGCATTGAATCCACGTTCCCACTCCCGACTTTGAATATCATCTTTGCGTAGGTAGGGGTTCTTTGTGAATCCGCGCCTAAACGCTTGGTAGCCTTTTTGGAACTGAATCTTTAAAGGGGCTGAGCGAAAATTACTTGACATAGACCATTCCTCCGTGTAGTTATATTCGGATTATATCAAATGTCAATAGGCAATGCAAGTATTTTATGCGGCCTGCCACCCCCAGTCATCCCCTTCCATACCTGCGGCATTGTAATCTGTTACAACACCTTCAAAGAAATTCTTGTGAGAATCTCCTGACACAACCCAGTCTACCCATGGTAGTGGGTTCTCTTTGACTTTATAGTTACCCTTCAGACCTAACTGAATCAGTCGTCTGTCTGCGATGTACCTAATATATTGCTTAACTTCTTCTTGGCTGAGTCCTTCCAAGTCTCCCATCTCATACGCAAGTTCAATAACTTTGTCTTCAAGAGAGACTGCATCTCTGACCATTTGGTAGATATCTGATTTAAATTCATCTGTTACAATCCTTGGGTGTTCTTCACAAAAGGTTCGGAATAGTTTAGTCATACCCTCACAGTGCATCGTCTCATCTCGTATGCTCCACTCGACAATCTCACACATGCCACGCATCTTACCTGTGCGCTGGTAGTTGAGTAGCATTACGAACGCACTGAACAAACTCATGCCTTCATTGATTACTGACCGGGCAACTGCCTTGGCTAAGCCTGACAGTGTGTTCACATCAATGTCAGCCATGAACTCAATCTTGTCAGCCATCTGCTGATATTCTAAGAACGCTGAGAACTCTTCTTCTGGCAAGCCTAGTGTGTCATTGAGTAAAGCGTAAGAACGCTGATGAACAAATTCACGATTAGCAAAGCTAGTAAGCATAGCCCGAATTTCGTTATTCTTAAATTTAGGTATGTAAGATTCCAAGTAGTTTGTTCCAACTTGGACATCCGACTGCGTAAAGAGTCTAAGGATCTGTGTAATATGGTTTCTTTCGACATTGGTCAGCTTCCCATTGTTCCATTGAGCTACGTCATCCTGCAACTTTGCTTCCCATTCGCCCCAATGCACCTTCTCGTGCTTGACAGCGAAATCCACAGCCCATGGATATAGAAATGGCTTATATGTTTTTGATTCTTCTAGCAGAGGCATTGAACCACTCCGGTTATATATGAAAAAAACCACCTATGTGGTGGTACGTAACTAGTAGTTATACTCAGCGAGGGAAATTAGTCAATCAATTTGTCAGCCAATTTATTGCGAAGTTCGTTAACTTGTTGACGCAAATCAACAATTTCTTTTGCGGCTCTTTGTGCTAGTGCATCTGGGACTACTTTAGTCTGCCACCCATTATCTATTTCTTCAACCATTTCAAGTGCTTGCGCTTCACGCAATGCTTTGAGCAAGTCGAACTCTTCATCGAAATCAATGCTCATCTACCTTGTCCTCTATAGGCTTTGAAACTACGCTTCTTGTTCTTGTTCATACTGGATGTCTTCAGCATACCATTACCTATGCTAGTTCCTTTTATCACAGGTTCAGGTCTCCATGTTTGACCCATTACACTACGCTTTGCCATTCTTCTTTTTCTCCAGTTCCAATTGAATCAGTCTGCTTTCTAACTTAGCAATCTTCCTAGATTTGTTCTTGACCGAAGCCTTCAGTAGCTTCATCCAAAGCTTTAGTAATTTTGTCTGCACGTTTTGCGTCGTCATTAAATACTCCATTTTGTATGCATTGTTCAAAGGTATTCCATAGCTCGTTAAAGCGCATCTCAGCGAAGATCTCTAACCCGATAAGGGCATTGATTACCTGATCCTCATTCATGTGCTCAGCGGACGTATAAAAAGCCTTAATATCATCCGTTGTGTGCCATGCCTTCATGATCGCATCTTCCAGATCAAAACGATCTACTGGCTTTCCTCTGTCGTTCATGTGTATGTCGTTAATCTTCATTGTGATCCTCGTATCCATCGTGTTCATCATCGTAACAGCCATGTAGCTGTGTGAAGAACTCATCTAATCCTGAGTAGCACATGGCGCACATAGCTACAGGTAGCACACCTAAGTACCCGTCAATACCACCCTCAAGTTCAATGTCGAACTCGCAGTGACAGATAGAGCACACAAGTTCATTATAGCTTCTATCTTTTTCTGAAGGCACGTGTTCTATTGGTCCTATTGCTATTTGTAATTGTTTCTTTCTTGCCATGATATAACCTAAAAGGCGGAACGGGGGGATTAGGGTAACCCCCAAGGAGGTACGATCTGATGTACCTTTCATCTATAGACCTCCAACAACTCGCAACCCCGCTAAGGGTACGGACGCTATCCCTTTGAGTCTACCTTATCCCCCATCAGCGAGAGATATTCGGTCACGTTCCTATCGCTCCTGCAGAGAGCGAACCTGTTACCCCTGACAACTAATGCAGTCTTCTGCATCCTCGCCAGAGAAATCTTTTAACGCATTACGTTCAACTGACGCACCCACTTTATCTGCTGAGACACCGGCATTGGTGCGCAGGTAATACAACCCTTTGAGACCTTCCTTCCACGCCTTAATGTGTACAGAATTGACATACGGCTTCGGGGAACCTGCTGGGAAAAATAAGTTAACGCTTTGGCCCTGACAGATAAACTCCTGTCGCTTAGCCGCATGTTCCACAACCCACGATTGGTCAAGTTCAAACGCAGTTTTAAAGACTTGTCTATCTTGTTCGCTAAGGAACTCCAGATGCTGGACAGAGCCTTCACTAGCAATGATACTTTTCCACGTAGCTTCAGTGTTTTCTCCATGTCCATCTAGCACTTCCTCTAACGCTTTGTTCTTAACCAGATGCGCACCTGCACGTGTTCTGTGCGTGTACGCATTCGACTTGATAGGTTCAATAGACGCTGAGCACCCGCATATGATAGACGAGTTAGCATTCGGAGCAATCGCAAGTAGATGAGCATTACGCCGCCCTGTGCCTGCCATATCCGGTGCTTCACCTCTTTCTTTAGCGAGTTCATGTGTAGACTCCAATGCATCTTCTTTGATCTTCTTGAACATTTGATAGTTCTCACTAGCCGCCTGCCAAGATTCCCATGCAATGCCCTTGTTCTGTAGGTAGCCATGGAAGCCCATCGCACCTAAGCCGATGGACCGTTCCATGTATGCACTGAACTTAGCTTTCTCTAATTCTTCCGGAGCATTGCGGATAAAGAATTTAAGGACGTTGTCCAAGAGTCTGACCAAATCTGAAACCATTCTGGTGTCTCGCCACTCGTCCCATTTTTCAAGGTTGACTGAGGAGAGGCAACAGACTGCTGTACGTTCTTTAGATGTAGCGAGATGGATTTCATTGCACAAGTTACTGCCATTAATTGTGAGTCCAAGTGCTCTCTGAGTATCCGGTAACCCTCGCTGGGCTGTGTCGATAAAGTTGAGGTAAGGGCTACCTGTTCTGAAGCGAGCTTCAAGTATTCTTTGCCACAATTCTCTAGCTTGGATTGTAGATCTGATAGCTCCTGAATCAGGGCATCGTAGTTCCCATTGTTCTCCATTTTTTACTGCCTCCATAAAAGCATCTGTGATGTTTACTGCGTTGAATAAATTCAAACACTTACGATTTACATCCCCTCCAGTCGGGACTTTAAAATTAATGAACTCGATAATCTCTGGATGCGATACATCGAGATATGCGGCGTAAGAACCCTTGCGAGTCTTGCCTTGTTTGTAGGCTGTCATCTGTGAATCAACAACCTTCATGAACGGGATCACTCCCGGTGCTTTATCGGACACGGGGCGTACAGAAGACCAATGGCCTCCTACCCCGCCGCCCTTCACACTTAGCCAAGCAACCTCACTATTATGTTCAATGAGACTATCAAGAGTGTCATCCACAAAAGTAAGGAAACAAGATATTGGTAATCCTTTAGGATTGGTGTTGAGCAAAGGCGCATTGCTAAGTACAGGGCTGGCATACATAAACCAACACTTAGAAGCGTAATCATAGATACGTTGAGCAAAGTCATAGTCATCCTCACAGTATGCGACAGCGGCACGTGCAAATGCTTGCTGTGCGTACAACTCACTGTCAGTCATGTAATAATCTTTGAGCAAAGACATTGCCTGCTCAGTCAGTTCTTGATCCCTGTGTAGATCTATCTTGATCCCCAAGTAATCGACTACGTCTGCCATTAATCAAGTCCTTCAATATCAATCCCAATTCGCTTGAGTGTCGCACCCGGAATGTCATAGACACACGCATCAAGCACACCTTCGATAATTTCTGTGATGCCATCTTCTGTCCTATGCTCGGGCGAAAGCTCAGTTATATCCATTAGGAAGTATAAGTCAACTTTTATATCTACTTCTCTTGGCATTACCAATTTACTCCCTCTGTTTTAGCCATAAGCTCGCGCATCTTTTTAAGATACCAGATAGCTTTGTCCACATTGCTAAGAGGATCGCCCTTGCGCCAAGTACGAGTACCAAGATACTTGAGAACATTACCATGACAATAATGAATAGCATCATAAGGCCCAAGTACATCGATGATGTAATCAATCGTCTCAATGTTACCAGTATTGTAATGCTCAGGTTTTTCGATTTCGTGATACAACTCATCATCAATCATATCCTCTATGACTGCGTTGACTTCCGGGCTTAGGTTGGGACGAATATCTAATAAACTCATCATGCACTCCCGTGCGTCTTTGTATTAAAGTTTAACTCGATAACATTTCCTTTCTTGGTAAAGTCCGGAGTTGTATCTTCAGTACCTTCTAAGAAATCAGTGATAACATCTTCATAATTCGTAATGAAATGTTCTTTGACTCGCTCCATTATTTCCGGATCTTCTTCCATTAATGAAAGCGTTGCCGCCATCATACCTACAACACTGCGTACTTGAGTTAACTGATCTACATCTAGATCATCCATTACCTCTTCTTCAATGTGTGCAGTAACTGAGCCTAGCCACTCGCCGGTGTCCGAAAACTCTGGTGTTATTACTACTGCAAAGCTTGATGTTGTGTCTTGGTCTTCCGACATAGTTACCTCTGTATCTTTGTGTGTGGAAATGCAATAAATTCTTTAGGGAATATTGTAACAGGTTTTTTCTTCTCGTCAAGCCACTCTTGCGGAACATCCTTGTCCGCGTAGAGAAACCCGTGCTTTACGCACCAGTCAGCATAGCTAGTCTTCGCTCCCTTGCGTAGCTTTGCACGACTGTTTGTAAATACAAATCGAATGTCTAGCTTTGGGTGTTGTTGTTTAATCCTTAGGTGTTTCATCCTGTCCTCTGGAGTAAACCGTCCTTTAGTTTCTATAATGATTCCGTTCGGCAACAAAAAATCTGGAGTGTACTTCCTGTACTTCAGATCTTCCCACTCAATTTTTAGGCATTCGTACTTTGCATTACACTTACGATCTTTCAAAGAGTCACGTACTGCGTTCTCTAATCCCGATCTGTAACCGTGTTTTATAGCATTAATTCTTGTTTGTGTTTTTCTTATCTTCATTTGCTATCTCTACATACGCAACGATGGGCGGATCTTTCGCCTGCGACGCAAGAGAGGGTAGCTCCTGAAGTGAGGGCCAACACTTGTATCTATACTTACACCAACTACATTCCACTGCAAGGATTTTATTGCCTGTTGGTTTCTTTCTAAATGTTTCTTCAACTGGAGTAAAGCAACGCTCAAACGTATTACTCTCCAATACGTCCAGTTTATTGGACAAACTGTCAAGAATGTCATCTCGTTCGATTGCCATGTCCCATGCAGAAACATATTTAAATTCGCCAGTTGCTTTATTAATTACCCACCAACCACCGGGTTCTACACCTAGTGCCTTTGAGTATCCTGCAAGCTGTCCCACGTACCCGAATGAATCATGCTCTTTAAGTGTTTGATAATCTTTGAATTTATTTTTGTAGGACCAAGGAGAGGCAGACTTTATATCGTCTACTCTATCCGACATAACTAGATCGTGAGTACCATCAATGCGATGATCTCCCAATTCTAAAGTTGACTTAAACCCATCAGAAAAATCTACACCTGCTTCTGTAAGTACACCTTTAAAGACAGCTTCTACAATATCGCCTATCATCATGTTCATCAGGAAGTTAGCTGATGGCTCTATCCCTGAATCAGCATCGTATTTATCAAACCAAAGCTGACAAGCTGGCCTGCCAATGTTAGACATACGCGCAGTAAACTTACGTTCTTTTTGATTGAACTGTTTTTCAACAGCCTCTTTTACATCGCTAACAATGCGAGCAATTGTGGCATCTGACATGCCACGCTTACCCTTTCTTGCATCATCAAGATACCGATGTATCTTTACTTCTTCGGGATGATTGACGCTCACTACTGATCGTCCCCTACCTCAATATCGATAAAGTCTTCGACAAGATCCGCATCTTCTTGCGACATCTTCTGTTCACGCTTATCGTTCCACGCATTTACAATGTACTCATTGTAGTTATTAATCCACTCCAAGAAGTCGGAGAACCTAGTCTGGTCAGCTTCAGTCAACTCAATAGAGTCTGAAAAATTAACTGTAGCTGTGGGTAGAAAGAAAGATGCGCCCGTAGGTAGCTTACGCTCCTCTGCACCACAGGTAATCCAGTGCTGTACAGGCAGGCGTTTCTGCTTAGCCATCATTGTAAATGGCTGACCCATAGTTTTGAAAGCATCTTTATTCTCTACTTCCCAAATGAATGGATACACTTCTACATCCACCTCATTACCATCTGCGTCAACAGGATTGACTAAGCGAACTTCACCTAGCAAAACGCGAACGCGCTTGATCTGCTTGATCAAAGCTTTCATGTCCTCGGGAAGAGACTGAAAGTCTTGGATATATCCTGCGGGTTTACCACAGTTTAGTCCGCCTGTGTTGTCTTTAAGATCTCCATTTAGATCTTCGGCCATTGTAGTTTTTACATACGATCCTTGATCCGAATCGTAACGCTTATACATAAAGCGTTGTACAAAGACACGGATGTCGGCCTGCTCTGCGTAGATGTACTTGTCATCAGGAAGTTGAACACGGAACATACCTGCAGGCACAACCTCCATGTTCTTCATCTTACCTTTAACTTCGACCTCGCCCATTACGGCTTGGTTCCATATGCGCAAGCGCGGAAGTGTTGAAGACTTCGGCTTGTTGTCTTTAGCCATGTCTGCGGACATGCCCATTGCTTTCGCCATATCAGCGAAGTTTGCTGTGTTTAACGTAGCTACTTGATTAGTCATTTGAGACCTCCTTCTGTTCAAGCCAGTTTACACCAACCTTTGCTTCCAATGCAAGAGGTACATTGAAATTAATTTTAAATTTATCATCTATAAATGATTTTAATCCATCATTTATATCACGTATAAGTGATATTACTGCACCCTCCTCGTCCGGGTGGATATCAATTACGATAGAATCGTGAACAGAGTTCACTATCTTAGACTGCATAGCAGACATTTCTTTCTCAATCTGCAGTAGTACAACAGGAACTATATCTGCTGTGGCAAAGGACTGCACGGGATAATTTTTAATTGCTGTAAAGTTTGTTACTGTGCCATCCCTACGCCTTCTGACATCTGGGAAAGCAAACTGCCTGCCGCTAGGCGTGGTTATCTTTCCGTGCGTTAGAACTTCCTTAGCTAATTCTCTGTGCCATCTGGCGATTCCTTCGTACTTATCGGTGAACTGTCGGTAGTAAGATGCTTCTGCGGGTGTTCTTCCGTAGCCTGTTGCTCCGTAAAGCGGAGCGAATGTATGTGCCTTCGCCTCCTGCCTTGTAGTTGCCTGACCCGCTTCCGAAATGACTTTTGCGGTGTACGCATGGACATCAAACCCCTCCTCAATTTCTTTTATAGCCACTGGATCTTGCGACAAAAATGCCGCAACGCGAAACTCTAGCTGTGCGAAGTCGGCTTCCATAATCTTACCCCCTGCAAATCTGGAGATGAAGACCCGTTTTACAGGAAACGTACCACCACGGGGCATATTCTGCATGTTGGGATCCCGCCCGGAGAATCTGCCCGTGGCAGTCATGTGCTGTGTCAGTCGAACATGTAACTTGCCGTCTGGTTTAAGGTACGTTCGGATACCTTCCACAAAACTACTGAGATATGTATCCAGAGCACTGAGCCTGCGAATCTTAGAAAGGAAATTAACTGCCTCGTCCATCCCCTTAGACTTTGCAACACGCTCTAGAAACTCCAGATTGTTTTTGCTTGTGCTAAATCCGTTGGCGCTGTGCCATTTTGAACTTGGTGGAGTAAACTTTAAGCCTGCGAGTTTATCTAAATCTTTTAGTATATATCCTGCGCCATTGCACGTGGCACAATTACTTGCCTTCTTAAAGTCAGATCCATCTTTCTTCTTTTTGTAGTATGTGCCATTGCCGTAGCAGTCAGAACACTTCACAGCTTTGGTACGTCTGACAGGCACACTTGATTCATTTATGAATCGTTTGAAGTCATTAGGACTCATATACGGATCAAATTCGTTAGCCCATCGTGTCTTATCCTTTGGCTTGCGTGAGTAGATGACCCACGACAACTGCTCCGGGGAGTTTAAATTAATAGGTGTGTCGCCCATCAACTCAGCAACATGACCAGTAAGCTCCTTAGATATTTCGTCTCTCTCTTTTTCAAACTGAATCTTAACTTGATCTAATGCCTCTTGATTCACTGCAAAGCCTGTTCGGTATATATGAGAAAGTGCGACGCAAGTATCCATAGTCAGATTAACTGCTAATTGAAGAGGTCTGTTGCAGTCGTCGCACAGATCTAAACTTTGCTCGTAGTATAGTGCCAGTGTCGTACGCAAATCAGCGTACAAATATTCTTTCAATTCCTCGTAAGGAATCTCATTTATCTGGTGTCCCTTCTTCATGTACTCTTTCAAAGTATCTTGCTTTTTAAATTCAAGATCCCTTCGTTCCGCTACTGCTTCAAGTGAAAGCGGTTGCTTCTGTCCACGTTGAAGGACATACTCCGCTAGCATCGTATCCCAAATATCACCATCATATTTAAACCCAGTCTCCCACAACCACATTAAATCGTGTGACGCATTATGCGCAATCAATAGAGTAGTTTTACTCAGTATGTCTTGTATTTCGTCACAGTCACGCTTGCGGTATTCGTATTTACAATCGTAGTCAATGTGATCAAATGTGTAATGTTTAGGCTCGACACCCTCTGATAACACACCAACCATAACCAAACTATTAGTGGGTTCAAAAGGATCAAGATGTAATTTACCATCTCGTTTTGTGACGGTATTCTCTACGTCAAGAACTGTTCTCATGTTTTTCTCTATGCCTTTTTAAATAATCTATTGCTTTCTTTAGCCTGCTGATGTCATCGCCAAAGCAACCTAACGCACGATTGCACATGTGGCACAGCCAACCACGAAACGTATTGGTATCATGGCAATGGTCTAAGACCCAAGCACCTGCGCTTCCACCTTTTCCCTCAACGTCACATGCTGAGAGGTTGCACAAAGGGCATACGTAATCTTCTGGTGGTTGACCATGCTTTTGCTTTAATTCCTTCCTGACTTTAGCCAACTCCCGATTGCACTGCTTGCATTCCGGGCGATAGTAATTAGCCCCACTACAATAACTGTAATCTTCATTGGGCTTCTTGATGCCGCACTTACTACACACGCGGCCATCAACAGCTTCTGGGATGACAAGATCAGGAAATAGATCTTCTGTCATACCTCGTACCTACCGATGTGATAATTTAAATCACATGTAATGTAGCCATGCCATCCACTAAGTTTGTTCTTAACAACATTGATATGGCGTTGCCTGTCCTCCACGTTTGGGTCTTCCGGTGTGGGATTTTTGCTAATCAATATCATCAAGTCAGCTTCACTGGCCTTACCAGTTTTACTGCCCTCCATCATGGACTGATCTAGTTGTATCCGCCCCTCGGCATCAGCACTTAACTGAGACATGTAAAACACTGCGCAGTTATATTCTTTGGCAATCATACGTGCGTGTATAGCACATGCTTTCAGTGCCTCGTGTTGGGAGGTGTAAGAACCACGAGCAAATTTGTCACCCATATCTAACACTACGATGTCGGGCTTGTATGTTTTACATACAGACTCAACCCAAGACATGTCGTGACCGGTAACATCTTTGATTCGTATATTCCGTTTTAGTCTGGCCCAACGCTGTTGCGCTTGCTTTGGATTGTCCCTGATTTCTTTCATGGTCATGCCACTTGCGGCAGTAAGGTATCGCGCACCAACACGATGAGTAGCTTCTTCGTTACATAAAATTATGCACTTAGCTCCTTGCTCTGCAAATCCCTGCGGTCCTGCAATTAAAGATGCATGGAAAGAAGTTTTTCCTGTGTTAGGTCTAGCACCACCCACGATTAGATGCCCTGCATTGATACCTTCTACCCTGCGGGCAAGTGTGCTTATGTTAAAATGCCACCGAGCCTCAAGATCATTTTTATCTAAAAGGGTTTCAATCTCTAGGTCATCCCAATCGACATTCACATCTGGGATAAAGTCATCTCGATAGCTGTCAAGCAATCTACGCAGAGGATCAAGGGAATTCTTTGTGCCATTAACATAATCGAATCCAATGTTCGCAATCTCTTCACCAAGATACTGCCGAAACAAACTGGAAAGAATATCTTGAGCAACATCATGGCCTATCTCTTGCTCACGACGCATAGAATTAAATATATTTTTATATACACTTTTCTGCGCAGTGGTCAGAGATGGGTCAGCAGAAAAGAACAGTCCTTCTACCTCATCAACTGAAAGATCGCGTGAGTATTTCCGCATGGCCTCATCGATCATGGTCTTTATTTTGCTATTGTCTTTACTAAAAATACTTGATGGGCATCTAGCTCCACGGTACTCATCGTAAAAAGATTTATTTAGTAGGCTTTTTAGGATCGCCAGTTCCATTCTTGTCTCCGAATATTCTATCCCATCCATCGCGGTATGCTCGATTAGGAATTTTAGTTACAATTTCTTTTGGCTTCTCACGACTGTTGATCCAGTCCTGATTGCGCTCCTGCATTGAGTCACGCCAATGCTTACTCATTCTGACTCCCCCTCGTCATCGTCATCAAAGTCGAATGGTAGATGGTCAGGTATGAACTGCTCAATCAACATGTCAGTCGCTTCAATGCGTCTGCTGATCTCAAATGCATCCTGCTCAAGATCATTGAATACAAAGATGTTACGAGTCATCCCGTTCTTGACGTTAATGTAATCGTTGATGAATCTCTGACGCATGTCAAATAACTTCTCTAAAAAGACAGCATCGGCCACTTCGTGTAGTGCCTCTTGCACATAATCATTTTCACTCAAGCTGTCGATCAATTGATTTAGTTTCACATGTACTCTCCTGTTCATTTAATTTTACACTGTTCATTTAAGTATACACAAACATCACTCTTATTCCTGCGGGTCACTGCCGGGGTACACATACTCACGAGTAGCGTACTTCTTCATCGCTTCTTCTAGGTCAGCGTAGTACACAGCGGCGGCTACAGGCTTACCTTGCTTAGGTGCGAGGTCATCGGCCATCGACTTCCATTTGGAATACTCAAAGGTGTCATCTTCCATATCAGCTTCATTGGCTAGGAACAATGCCCACACGTAAGCGCACTCACCAGTTAATCCTACACCTGCACCCTGCCATCCCAATGGCCTTTCAACATAAGGTACTTTACTCATATTCTCACCGCCTTATATAACCGTTTTGCTTTGCCTGTGTATGCAGATGCTGAGCCAGTTTTCATATACACTTGTTCAATTGCATCTTCTCTGCTTACTGCCCGGACACAGCTAGCTAACAGCCGTCTTTCGTAGTACACATCAAAATACCCAATCATTTCTTTCGTTCCTTGTAATCACCATGCACTGGCTTCTAATCGGATTGTTCGCCATACAATTCATCCTTCTGTTCTTGGGTCAGTTCCCACTTTTTGCAGATAAGCCAATGACCACATGGTATCGGCCCATGATACGCCTTATCAAAGGCGCTGACAACTTTGTCTTTGCCTCTGTTCGCAACGATTTGTTTAATGTCCCGGTAAGGGAGCTTGCGCTCTCGACGTACCTTGCTAAGCTGTTGCTTAACGCTACATAAACTTTTGCCAATAGCTTCTGCTATGGCTACGTTAGTTTCACCATCGAAGTACAGGTCCAACATTTTGTTGGTCAGTTCCTCGGGCCATTGATTATTGTTAGGCATACAGCATCTCCGCCAGTTTGAAAAAGTCTTCTGTTCCTTTGTACTTTAAATCATCTTTGATGTTTAAAGCTTTGCCATTTAATTCTTTAGCTATCTTGATCGTCTTGTCTCTAGCATCAGGATCGAGAGCAACGATCACGTTGTCAAACGTATTCTTTATATACCATTTGTGATACTGAGTTAGTTGAGTACCTAACAAGGCTACACCATGGCAGACATCACCGAAGTGATCCCCTACCACGTATGCGCTGATCGCATCTTCAACTACGACAGCGTACTTGTATGTCCAACCATGTATGTACGGCAGTGGGGATGTACCATACCGTAGCCACTTAGGTCGCCTATTAGTTAACGCCCTGCCAACTGCATCATAGATGACAGTCGAGTAAGTATTTTTAAATACGGGGAAAACAACCCTGTCTTGTCGTACATCGTAGTAAATATTATCGGGTTCATCGATCATGTATCGATCTAAAAACGTAGGATCTATGGGGGTGTCTACCGTTTCGTATGGTACTACATAGGGGGGTAGCGTAAGGGGACATAGATCCTGCTCAGAATAGCTCTCAGGGGCATGTACGCCCGCAAGTATCGACTTGATTGTGCTCGCATCTACATTGCGTCGGGACGAACCAGAAATATCGCAACTGTTCTTGTAACAGTTATACAAAACATTACCGTTATCGTTAGTTGCTGTGAACGTGTTCTTGCCTCGACAAGAGGGACAGTCGCCCCGATATGTTTCACCTACGGCCAAGTCTAATGTGTCCACAAACTTTTGTGCGTACATAACAATACCTACATAGTAACTATTAAAATAATTATGATTACATCAATCACTTAAATGTATCCCTTGCCGGTGTGTTGAGCGGAGAGTACACGCTTGTGTTGCGCTTGTCAAACTATTTTTCATGTATGGTTTAACCGACTGCGGATTCGCGTGGCCTGTCACGGACATGATCTGTGCCATGCCAACACCCGCCTCCACCATCTCTGTCGTTGCCGTCCTGCGGAGATCAGATATGCGTAGCTCCTTGGGTAGTCCCGCACGTTCGATCTCCCGTCTAGCGGCATGGCTTATTGTATACACGCTATACGGCTTGAAACCGTCAGGTGATTTCGTGTTCATGTTCGGCGCGATGTATGGTTGCCAATCAAACAATCCATTCTGCTGATGTAGTACATCCATCAAGTCATCCGATATTGGTATGTGTACTAAAGCTCTGCGCTTTGACTGTTCCAAGTGTAGCACCCGGTTTTCAAAGTCGATGTTGTCCCATGTCAGCAATCGCATATCTCCGACACGCTGTGCCCATTCGTAAGCCATGTGTACTATCAGTCCAATGGATCGAGTCTTGAATTCAGAGTAGCAATGCTCCAAGAACTGACGCACATGGTCAGGAGTCCACACCACCTTCCGCGACTGCTCACTGTACATGTCGATACCCTTCCATGGATTGGAAGTAACATGACCAAACTTTATGCCATATGAATACACCTTGCGTATAGCTGACACAGTGCGGTTAGCGTACGTCACACCGCGTTCACACAATTGTACATACAATTCTTGAGCCATGGGATGAGTCACTTTCTGATACTGCAAGAGACCGAAACGCTTTCCTCTTAGGGACATGTCTAAAAGATTGGTTAATTGATATTGATATGCATTCTTGGAAATGTCGCTAAGCCTCTGATAATCAAGGGAATTTAAATATAACTTAACTAGCCCATCAACACTCTTGTCGGCAGTCAAATCTTTTTCTTGCGCATCTCTCCATGCATCTAGTCTGGCGTTGAATCTCTCTGCTTGGTTGAACGCAGTCTCTTTGCGGTCAGCTAGATACTGACGCTCGACTACGCCTGCATCGATAGCATCCTGCGGTGGGTTGTATCGCCACCGCTTTCTGCCACCACGTTCTATCTGTTGTACATAACGAGGTTTCATAACTTCAATACGTCCTTAGCTTCTTTGCGCAACTCTTTGATTTTACTAGGGCTTACGCCCTTGTAATCCGCCAGTAGTTGCAGGGCTTCTTCAAGCTTAGATGTGATCTGTTGTTCAGACCATCTTGATTTAAAAAACTTAGATAGCACTACGCTCACGCATCCTCCTTTCAAGATCTATGATTGCGGCACGTACAGACTTGCCGACACCTTCGGCCAAACTGTCCGTGGATTTCGCTGTCCATCTACGGGTGTCACCTACATACATCACGGACACCCTGTTGTTTTGCATGAAGTTCATCAAGCTAACGTCACTTCGCTTACGCTCTTCAGCCATCTCATGTAGGTCACTCATACATCATGCACTCCGAGATTGTGTTGTGACCAATGATCTTAGCCGCTTCATCTAGACGCACTCGCATATGCTCAATCTGTTTACACTTGCTATCAATTCGGTCAAGCATCAGATCAATCCAATACTCAGTTAGACTACCCTCACTTTCTTTAGCGATCTCCTTCAATGCTTCAATGATGTCCTCGTCTGAATAATACTTATTCATTTTTGTTCTCCTTCTGAGAGTTCATGTACTGGGTGATCCGAGCGGGGATCACAAGGTTGTTGTCGCAATAGTCGCAACACTCCCCACTGTCAGCCAGTGGAGATGGGTTAGCACCCATGCCGTAGAAAGAATCACCACAAAGGATGCATGTATTCGTTTCATTGATGTCGTTCATAGAACCACTCCTCTTCGCTTCACGTTTACGATCAACATGGGTGACAGGGCGCAGTCTTTGCGCACTATGTTTGTGTACAAAATTCCTACGCCCCATCTCACTCACCTCTTACTTAATACGCAGGAAGACATACTTGCCTTGCTTTTCAGGGTGCATGTAAAGGCTGTACTTACCTTTCATGTATGCAGTACCTGCCGCACCAATACGTTGGCGGTATTCTTTGTTTAAAACAAACCAGTCACCTACCTTCATACTCTCAAATAGAATCTTCCAGTTGGACGATTTACCACGTGCATGTTTACGACGAGGTGCAGTTTTATTACGCTCAATTTTAATTAACTCAATCATGATAGACTCCTTCGTCTGTTGTTAGAGCTAAGCATTTAGCTCTTTGGTTTTGAACAGGTCAATCTTTACTCTGACCTTGTCCAATAGGGTACAGGCTTCGTCCAATTCCTCAGACGGATGGTCACCTGTATTGTGTAATCTTTCAGACGCATCCTCCAGTAGTGCATCTACCGAAACGATTGCGAATTCTAACTGTGCTTTAGTCATCCTCTGATCTCCTCTTGCTTGCGCTCAGATTGATGCAGGTCATAAGCTTGTGCAAGTCGGATGATCTCATCACGTGCACCTTGCTTCACGCTCTCATCAGCATTGGGATTCTCCAATGCCATCATGTGAATCTTCACTGCCCACTCCCATGTGGGTGTCATGTCAATCATCATTAGAACTTTCCTCCCGTTGTATATACACAGTGTTCATCATGTCAGTGTTGCCACACTGCGGACACACTTCAATGATGATGCCTAAGTGTTCAGTGAACACCTCGTCACAAGACAGACAGTGAACTTCTAGTTCCTTGCTGTCAGACTTGCGCCCTTCATACGGATTCTGCCACGGGTAATACCCGTGCTTCCGATAGAAGTCTTCGTTGAATGATGTAGCCATAGGTTCATTTCCTGTTGGGAGGGTGACGGCTTATGCCGCCAACCCTGCGAGTTGTTGAAAGCGTTTACCCTGAACGATGTCAGAGACACGATCCTCGATACGGATCTGCTTACGTGCTAAGTCGGTATCCTCGCGGCCTGTAACGTGTGTCCCCATGTGAGTCAACACGTTGTACAAACGATAGCCTGTGTTGCCAAGCCCTGCATAGTCATTCCAAATGCGAGCGAATTCCTCGACAGATTTTTCGTTGACCTTGATGCCAGACGCAACACGATAGGTCGCTACCTCTGATCGAGCGAAGGCGATAGCCTGATCCTTGGTGACTGCTGTTCCCATCATCACCTTGTAAAGCTCCGCCTCATTCTCCAAACGAGATGGATACTCAGCGACAACAGCACCAAGCTTCTCTGGATCAGAAAGCATTGTATGCTTTTGCTTGACAGTCAGACGCTCACCGACAGTGACCATGCCATTGGTGCAAGCGAGTCGCATAATCATGCAACGAATGTCACGACGAAACGTCATGTCATGTGAGTCGATGATACGCATCTTCATCTGTGTGGCTTCGCCAACGATACGATCATAGTTATATTGTTTAAATATAATGTCAGCGGAGAATGCCGCACCACGATCCGCAACATTGAATCGAATCTGTAAGTTCGATGTGTCAATGCCGGACTGATCCACACCCTCACAGAATGAGTCCCACATGTGAGTGTAGTTCACTGGGTTATGATTCTTGCCAGACGGCTTATCGTTGATAAGCTGATCCGTGTTTGGATTGACGATCCAATACTGGTCGGGTACTTGCACACCGTTGCGGTATACAGGCTCACGAATAGGATCGAAGTCCAGTTCAACAGGTAAAGCAGTCAGGCCATCAAAGTTTTCGTATTTCATAATGTGTTGCTCCTAAAGCAAGTGATTGATTTGTACTTACAAATATTAACCTAACGAAACAGCGTAGTCAACTGCTGTTTCACAATCAGCGAGTGACATACTGTCAGACGCATCGCTGTCAGCGACAGATCGTAGCTTGTCTATGACAATGTCAGTAGCATCACTGACAGAGTCACAGTTATCTACATAGAATGTGTGGTACGAAGCCACAGCAATTTTGTATCTACTCATTTACGGATACCTCTGTAATTTCATAATCGTTCATTCCAATACAATCAATTAGATTGTCCGGGTCTTCGAAACAGAAATAATCTTTGATGTTTTCGTTTGATATCCCATCAGTTTTAGATAGGTCAAATCGGTAACGTATGTCGTCATACACATCAGGATCAAAATCATCTAACGTGAAGCTGACTTCACACTTCATCTTTACAGTAATACGCTTACTCATTGTCATTCACCGTAGCGGAAACAACCCGCCCCTTCTTTACTTCAGCTACTGAGTCATCTTCAGAGATAACTCCCGTGTAATCATCACTCTCGATTTGTTCAACCGCATTGCTCAGCGATGACGCTTCAACAGTATATGAACGCAGTATAATTACTTCTTGTGTAATTACATATTCATTTGGTTCTTTACTGGCGTAATACTCAGCCATATATTCTGGTTTGTACTCCATAGTTAATTTCCTCCAGTTATGGAAAGTAAAATACGAGTGGCTGTTTCAGCCACCCAGATTGTGCCGAAGAATAGGAAAGCTCCGGCCAATGCGTGAACAAGCCTTTTTACGAAGGCTGTTCTGATGTTAGGTTCATCATCAAGATTCACACTAGACTCCAACTGCAATCGCTTCAGGATTATCTACGATAAAGGGATTGTCAATATCCTTGACAGCCTTACCCTTGGCTCGTAAGCCAATGATAACAGCACCCGATTGGACATTGTCAATGTCTGACTTGTCACCGTCAATGACGACACGCCCCATGAACTGACTAGGCAATCCATGTCTGAAGACTACGGACATTGGAACATCTTTGTTGATGGCTTCGTGTACTTGCTTCGCAAATTCAGCACTCGCACTGAAGCTGAACATCAGCTTGTAGTTAGGCGGAGTCCGGCCAATGCGATGCGGTAGCTTCGTGTAGTCGTAGAAGAACGCCTCAGCAAACTCACCACCTATGTCTAGGTGATTCTCCCATGGGATATCAGACACAGTGTTCAATCTGAACACAGGCTTCTTGCCTTGCTTCTGACATAACTTAATAAAGTTATGCATCTCGTGACGAAGTTTCGTCAGGAAACTGTCTGGATCAGACAGCCACCAATCAGTCTTGGCTTGTCTAGATTCTTGGACGGAGTCCATGTTGCCACGGCCTGACGTATTCAAGCATGGCTCTTTGCACATAGCGAGATCTTGTGCAGGACAGATGCGCTTGTGAGATGGACGCATCGACAACGAAGCGATACGAACCTGATCATTACCAAGTATCGACTTGGTAGACTTAGCAATCTTGGGATTGCCACCATTTGTATTTAACAAATCCATCGTTCATTTCTCCAAGATAAAAAGAACCCCACCGAAGTGGGGTCAATGAGGGAACTTGTATTAGCTAGCCTTAGCTAGCTTCCGATTGCGATTCGACAGTATGATCTCAACATTCGCTTGAATGTTTTGGATGTTGGACATACTCCACCAGTCGCCAGTGTGTTGCTTTGGAAAAGCATACACATTCGCTGTCACTCTGCCGAATGTATCGAGTACAACTCGATCTGCGTAGTGGATTTCATCCTCAGTCAACTCAGCATCGACAAAGGACGAAGTCCAATACGGATTGTATGTCACTGGTATTGAGTACAATACCTCCCACTCTCCATAGTTAGCAGGACGAATCTCTCTGCCACGGAATGGCTTGAACCGTAAGGTATCAAGCAATGTGCCACGGATAAACGCATGGACATTCTTGACACGCTCTTTGAGCACACGCTGTCGCCCTGCTTCGTGGACTACAAACTCAGCATGGCCCAAGACCACAGTCTCAGCATGGCCGAGTACATACTTGGACTCAGCATCACGGACACTCCACTTGCCGTTATTCAAATTGCGATACACTTCTACTTTCATGGTGACCTCCATTTGGTCGGTGTTGCCGTTTGTGTTATTCCATTAGAGACACAGATAAATCTCACTGTCAACCCCCCTTTAGAGGGGGTTGTTTTAGTGACGAACATTCGTCAGTAGTTCCTCTCAACTCGCTGACCCCACCACGCATCCCACATGGCATCCCACAGCCCAAGCTCATTGCCTAACGAACCTAATGTGATGGACTCACGGTCGAGGTCACGGTAACGCAACTCGGCAGAGTCACGGTCAGCGTCCGAATGAAAGTTATCCTTAGATAACTTGTACTGATACCACTCAGTCAGGTTTTTAACCTGAACGAAACGGTCGATGATTACTTTCTTTTCACGCTTGTTCATGGCTTACGCCTCCTCTCCGAACACGGCTTCCCACTCCTCTGGAGTGACACCAGAAATTAAAAACTCCCTGTCATCAAGACATAGTTCTGGCATGGCATCTTGTATGAGCGCAGTGCCACGTATCCATGATCTGAGTTGATACTCAGAGACTGGAATATCTCTGGTATGTTCAATACCAGTTAATTTAGAAGTCTTAGTTACTAACATTGTAATTTACTCCGTAAATTTGGGGCATAAAAAAGGGGACATAAGTCCCCTTGCACAATGCTAAGTCTTTACGACTTAGCTTCCAGAAGATCGATAACCTTATCGAAGATAAGATCAACATCCAGATCGTTCTTACGAACGATGTCAGCCAATTTGATAGCTACGCTATCTTCTGTCCATTCTGCCTTTGGCAGATCTTGCGACGAAACTTCGTCAGTAGCTTTCCCCTTTGGGGAAGTCTTAGATGTCTCAGTCTTCGACTGAGTAGGCTTCGACTTGCCCTTTCCACCTTTAGGTGGAGTCTTAGGCTGATCTGCTTTCAGCAGAGAGCGGTACTGATCCGTAAGGATCTTTGCTGAAGTCGAAGACTTCATCTTGCCATCTTTGATGGCAGTCTGGATTGCATCCCAGTTTTCAGCCAACTTCATCAGGACATATCTGTCCTGACGGGAGATCACTTTCAGTGGAGTTTTCTCCACTTCCTGACCAAACACTTTGTCAGACTCATAGAGTCTGCGAGTGTCCAAAATGACATCTCCGATGTCTTTCATCTCTAAGAGATGTTGACGCTGAGTCTTCTGAATCGCTGTAAAGCGATTTGCGGCCTTAGTCTGACGATCTGTAAGATCGTTATGCTCATTTGAAACTGACACTTTAGTGCCAGTTGAAGCAAGGACTCTCCGCTGACGGCCTTTGGCCGACTTGCTTTGCTTAGCCAACTTGTTGGCTGAATTGTTGTCAAAATCTACGATTTGAGCAGTGTTTTCTGAAGCGTTCATTTTGCTTTCCTCTATCTATTTGTTTCATTATAAAGAGGATTTTTATTCCCCTTTCACTTTAGTTCAAGGGGTAAAAATACTCTATGAAACATAATAGATGAGAGTCTGGTCGGCTGTCAACCCCAAGTCCCTTACAAATACATGCCAACATCTACGATGTTGTCATTAGTATTTGTTAAAGGGGGTAGTGGTTCTAGTGACGAAGTTTCGTCAGTAAAATTGATACAAAGTATCAATGTTTGTAAAAGATGCATGGATTGTCACATAGTGACAAATCTCTCAGTTTTCCTAGTCGATGCCTCTTCTTTCCTATCAAATGATATTAAATCATTTGTTTTGAGTAGCTAAGTTGTTGAATTCCATAGGAATTACCTGTGCAGTGTGGATGCATAATGCATGATCACAGATACACACTGCGCAATGCCTGCATTATGCGGTCAGGTAGCACGATCACGAGCGGGGGGCGCATGGGCCATGGGGGGTCTAGGCGTACGTTATATATGTACAGCTACACAGAAGTGGAAAATTGAGCCGTTAACCACTATGAACACACACCGATTCTGTGTATTTCTAGGATATAAATTAAACCATCGTTATAAATCAATGACTTACAAACAAAAGCGTAAGGACATTTAAACTGTAACACTATATATACCCTTGACAAGGTATATGTAACTGAGTATAACTACGTCCGTAGGACATACATATGATATGCGTTCAGTGCCTTCGGCCCTTCACCAGACTAAATTCTAAAAAACATAAACAAATGCCTACACATCATATGTTATTTATGATATAATCTATCCGTGCAATTCTAATAACTCCTTGACAATTTTATAATTACGAATATAACTATATGTACCGTTCTGTATTTCCCCCGCGAGAGCGGCTTTTGGAGAAAGTTTATATGTGTCTAGAGAAAGATAAGTCTCTGGACACTCTTCATATTCCACATTCTGATGTATTTTTTGTAAGAGAAGCGTTAGAATATAGGTTTAATTGCGAGCTATCGCTTGAACAAGTTGAAGAATACATGAAAGAGGCTGGCTGGACAGATGGCAATACCAGAAAGAGTTAAGAATAAAATGAAGGAGGAGGGTCTTGACGGCGTAAATAAACCGAAGCGAGATCCCGATCACCCAACGAAGTCACACAAAGTAATGGCTAAGGAAGGGGATACATACAAATTTATTCGTTTTGGTCAGCAAGGTGTAAAGGGTGCAGGCAAATCGCCTACATCTGAAAAGGATAAAGCACGTAAGCGTAGCTACTATGCGCGACATAATGCACAAGGTAAGCCGACAAGTAAGTTGTCAGCTAAGTATTGGTCTCATAAGGTGAAATGGTGATGGCTAAAAAAAGTAAGGTAGATCTCGATGGGATCTTTTAGCAAAGGCGGGTATGTCAACTGCGGTGCATCTGTACCGGGAACACAGAAGAAAGGATAATTTTAATGTCTCCATCAATAGCAATCAGAATTATGCGGTACGCCGCCAATAACGGTACACAAGCCGCCCGAGAAAAATTCGGTGCGATGATGTACAACAACGCACTCGGCGCAACAAAAGGAAGTGATGCAACAGGAAAAATGATTCGTAAGTCTTTGCAAACTCTTGCGGAGAAATCTAACGAAGCGGCGAAGAATATTCCTAAACCTGTGCGTGATATGATGTTGCCTAGAGGAACTAAAGATCTACCGAAGAAAACGGGTTCAGAGATTCCTAAACAAGTAAGAGACAGGATGATCTCTAAAGAGCAGGATGCTCAGAATAAAAAAGATGCTAAACTCAAAACAACAAATAAAGCAACCTCCGGAACTAAAGCTGGTGTAGAGCAATCAATCAAGACAGCTACAGATAAAGCAAACTCAGCGGTAGGTAAAGCTAGCTCTGTTCTTCGTGGCGTAGCTAAAGTAGGTGGAGTAGTTGCTTCTCTACTTGCATCAGATAAAGCGGACGAGGGTGGCGACAAGATTCCCGCAGGGCGCAGAGATGAATTCGTAAAGAAGAAGGATGCAGAGCGCAAGCAAAAAGAAGCTGATGCTGAGTATGTAAAGAAAAGACTTGCGGAGCATAAGGCGAAACAACAAAAACAAGAAACCAAAAAAGAGAAGCCCAAAACAGAAAATAAAAAACCTGCTACTAAAAAGTCTTCAACTAAGTACCATGATGTCAGCCCAGCAGAAGCGGAGGCAGTCAAAAAGAAAATGACCGACGCGCAAGTGGCTAAGCGTAGAGAACAATTACGTGCACACAACAAACGGATTACTGCAATGACTCCAGCGGAGCGTAAAGCTTATCGGGAGAGTGAAGCAGGTAAAAAAGGCGTACTACTAAAAAATCAAGGCGGTGTCATTAAAGCAAACTGTGGCGCATCCATGAAGCCAACACAGAAATCATCACGAGGAAATTAATAATGCCAAACCAACGAGTGCCGATGGAAAAACCAGATCTTCCCGAAGCGTACGAAAAAGAGTATACTGAAGCTGATATGGAAATATTATCGCAACGCCTTATTGACAAATATGGCACGGACAATCCAGCAGAACTGAAATCCCGTATTGTACAACGCGGACTTCAAGAGATGCAGAAAAAAGAGGGTCGTCCCGGTATGAAAGATGGCGGCATGGCTAAAGGTAAAGGCGGTAAGTCTTATCAACACAACTATGCTACTGGTGGATCTGTGACAGATCATCTGGGTGCATCAAGAGGACATCCAGCAAATAGGCAGGGGCCAATATCTGTACAAGCAATGACAGCGCAAAATGTTTCTCCTTTAGACGCAACAAAACGTAAGAAGTATGGCGCTTAACGTAACACGCCCTAGTAGATTTAAAAGCTACACAAATCATTGTATTGTTGATGGTACACAAGTAGATGTGTACACTGTGCCAGCGCACACTGTCGCTTATCTAAGTTTGATCTATATTGCAAATACAATTTCGCAAACATCTGATATTTCTATTAATTGGTATGATTCTTCAGCTACTGACACAATCAAACTTTTGGGAAGTAAGAATTTAACTGCAAACGATTACTTGCAGTTAAGCGGCGCTTTCTTCGTATTGGAGGCTGGAGATATTATTAGGGCCACAGCGAATAATACATCAGGTGGTGCAACACCTCATGTAGATGTTGTTGTCACCGTAGAAGAGGTATTTTTACCAAATGGCTAAAGGTGTAAAACATTATTATCGTGATGGTACAGAACACACTGGTGCTACGCACAAAGATCCCAAAGGTAAATTAATGTCTGGTGCTAGACATACAAAGAATAGTAAATACCTGTATCACTTAGATGAACTATCAAAGACAGCACAGAAAAAAGCAAAGCCTATGAAAATGGCTAAAGGTGGGAGCACTGTTAATGCATCAGGTAACTATACCCAACCGGGATTACGTAAACGCATATTTGAGCAAGTTAAAGCTGGTGGAAAGGGCGGTGCGCCCGGACAGTGGTCGGCTAGAAAAGCTCAACGAGTTGCGTTATTATACAAACAACAAGGCGGCGGATATAAATCGTGAAGGCACCACAAAAATCTCTAAATGCATGGACCAAACAAAATTGGCGTACCAAGAGTGGCAAGCCATCTACGCAAGGCCCGAAAGCTACCGGGGAGCGTTATCTACCGGAGAAAGCTATCAAGGCTCTTTCGGCCAACGAGTATGCCGCTACTACGAAAGCCAAGCGCAAGGGCACAGCCGCAGGCAAACAATTTGTGGCACAGCCTAAGACTGTGGCTAAGAAAACAAAACAGTATAGGAAAGTATGATGGCCCGCACATTAACGGATAAACAACAGAAGTTTTTAGATGTGCTATTTGATGATGCGCGAGGAAGCCTTGTCGAAGCTAAAAAATTAGCTGGGTATTCTCCGACACATCACACAGGCTCAATCGTTGAATCACTTAAAGAAGAAATATTAGAACGCACCAACATGTACCTCGCTGGCAACGCTCCTCGTGCGGCCATGGCTATGGTTGGCGCACTAGTTGATCCTACTGAATTGGGTATCAAAGAAAAAATGGTAGCCGCAAAAGAAGTCATGGATCGCGTAGGGATTATTAAATCTGAGAAGGTACAAGTCGAAGCAATAGGCGGTGTGATGCTACTTCCACCGAAACGTAGTGAGGATGACGACTAACCGATCAGCAGGAAGGTGGATACTTCCACAACCTGAGAATGTAATTAAAGATGAAGACTTCTTACCAATACCAAGGATAGCTAGAACAATCCCTTTTGGTTATCAAGAAGATCCTGAAGACTCAGACATGCTACTGCCTATACCTAGAGAACTACGTGCTCTAGAAAAAGCAAAAGAATATTTACAGCAGTATAGTTATCGTGAAGTTTCGCTGTGGCTCGAAAAGCAAACAGGACGAAGCATTTCACATGTGGGACTCAAAAAGCGTATAGATAGTGAGCAATCCAACAAAAGACGAAGTGCAACTCTCCGCGAGTGGGCCAGAAGGTACAAAAAGGCAATCGAGCAGGCGGAAAAAATCGAGCGCGAAAGGCTCGGCGCAATCCGCAAAGAAAGCGAAGACGCAGAGCCAGCCGTCGATAGAGATTCGTGAGGACGTTCACGAAGCCCCAGAATTTGAACCGATTCGCCCAGAAGAGCACAATGTAATCTTTAAGCCAAATGCCGGTCCTCAGACTGAGTTTTTGGCATCAGGAGAAAGGGAGGTGCTCTATGGAGGTGCCGCAGGCGGCGGTAAGTCTTATGCTATGTTGGCTGACCCGCTACGATTTATGGGACACCCATCCTTTAGCGGGCTACTCTTACGCCATACTAATGAAGAGCTAAGAGAACTCGTTTGGAAATCACAAGAGATGTACCCAAAGATCTGGCCCGGAATAAAGTGGTCAGAAAGAAAAATGCAGTGGACTGCCCCTTCAGGCGCTCGGCTGTGGTTTTCGTATTTAGACAGGGACGAAGACGTTATGCGTTACCAAGGTCAAGCCTTCAGTTGGATTGGCTTTGACGAATTGACGCAGTGGAATACTCCTTTTGCTTGGGATTATATGAGATCTCGTTTGCGGAGCACTGCACAAGATCTGCCCATTTATATGCGAGCAACAACTAACCCCGGTGGTCCCGGCCATCAGTGGGTAAAGAAGATGTTTATTGATCCTTCCCCTCCGGGGAAAGCTTTTCATGCAACGTCAGTTGAAACCGGAAAGACTTTGATGTATCCTTCCGGTCACAGCAGGGCTGGTGAACCATTGTTTAAACGTAGGTTTATACCTGCAATGTTAACAGACAACCCTTATCTGTATGATCAGGGTGATTATGAAGCGATGCTCCTGTCTTTACCGGAACATCAACGCAAGCAGTTGTTAGAAGGTAATTGGGATGTTGCAGAAGGTGCCGCGTTTCCGGAGTTTAACAGAAGTGTTCACGTGTGTGAGCCTTTTGATATACCTCGTAATTGGGTTAAGTTTCGCGCCTGCGATTATGGCTACGGCTCTTATTCTGCTGTTGTTTGGTTTGCCTGTAGTCCTGATGAACAACTTATTGTCTATCGTGAGTTATATGTTAGTAAAGTCTTGGCGACTGATCTTGCAGATATGGTTCTTGATCTTGAATCGGAAGACGGTACTATTAAGTACGGCGTACTAGATAGTTCTTGTTGGCATAAGCGTGGTGATATAGGTCCATCACTGGCAGAGCAGATGATTGCTCGTGGGTGTCGATGGAGACCTTCTGATAGATCAGCAGGTTCACGAAAAGCAGGAAAAAATGAATTGCATCGGCGTTTACAGATCGATGAATTTACAGAAGATCCGCGTTTAATTATATTTGAAAATTGTGTTAACTTAGTTTCACAATTACCCAGTATACCTCTAGACAAAAAGAATCCAGAGGACGTAAACACTAAGGCGGAAGATCATTTATATGACGCATTGCGTTATGGCGTGATGAGCCGCCCTCGTTTTTCTGTATGGGATTATGACCCATCAAGCTCCCCAACGTCAGCCTTTAATGCCGCTGACTCAACATTTGGATATTAGATAATATGGAAGAGAACGATCCCATCATTGATGACGGTAACATTTCTTTAGATGATGTTACCAACTACTCGGATGAAGATCCCGCAACGCAACGCCTATTCCGTTTTGTAGAGGAAAGGTTTAGTAAAGCGGAAACAAGCCGCCGCACTGACGAAGAGCGGTGGTTGCAATCATACAGAAACTATCGTGGTATCTATGGTCCCGATGTTCAGTTTACGGATTCAGAAAGATCTCGCGTCTTTATTAAAGTAACTAAAACTAAATCACTGGCGGCATACGGGCAGATTGTTGATGTGCTTTTCGCTGGACAAAGATTCCCTCTATCTATCGAACCAACAACACTTCCTGAAGGTGTATCTGAGGCTGTCTCATTTGACCCACAGAAGCCTGAAGGAGTTGATGCAGGGGGAGGTACTGAGAAATCTGAATTGTCTTACGGCTACAAAGGAGATGGCTCAGAGGTGCCTAAAGGAGCGAGACTACGTGATGTTCTAGGCCCACTACGCAGTAAACTTGAAAGTGTAGAGAAGTTAGAAGAAGGTCCGGGAACTACGCCCACATCACAAACATTCTTCCCCGCTCTTGTTGCCGCCAAGAAGATGGAAAAGAAAATTATGGATCAGCTTGAGGAGTCAAGTGCATCCAAAAAATTACGTAGCGCCGCATTTGAAATGGCGTTGTTTGGTACTGGTATCATGAAAGGTCCATTTGCCGTAGACAAAGAGTACGCTAATTGGGACGGCGAAGGGAACTATGACCCCGTAATTAAAACAGTTCCTTTTGTAGATCACGTTTCTATCTGGAATTTCTATCCAGATCCAGATGCTGACAATATGGACGAAGCATTATATGTTATTGAGCGACATAAAATGTCTCGTTCTCAAATACGCGCCTTAAAGAAACGCCCATACTTCCGCTCTTCTGTAGTCGATTCCGTAATCGAAATGGGAGAATCGTATGCTAAAAAGTATTGGGAGGACGATCTTAACGACTATTATATTCAAAACGACATCAATCGTTATGAGGTTTTAGAATACTGGGGCGTTATTGACGTAGAAATTTTAGAAGAATCTGGAGTAACTGTTCCAGAAGAACTAGAAGGATACGATGAGCTACAGGCAAACATTTGGATTTGTAACGGTCGAATTCTTCGCGCTGTATTAAATCCTTTCAAGCCATCGAAAATACCTTACTATGCAGTACCTTACGAGTTAAATCCATATTCTTTCTTCGGTGTTGGCATTGCGGAAAATATGGATGATACGCAAACATTGATGAATGGTTTCATGCGTATGGCTGTAGATAATGCTGTGCTGTCAGGCAATCTTCTTATCGAGATTGACGAAACTAATCTTGTGCCGGGACAGGATTTATCAGTCTATCCGGGCAAAGTATTCCGTCGTCAGGCGGGCGCTCCGGGACAAGCAATCTTTGGAACAAAGTTCCCTAATGTTTCGCAAGAAAACATGCAACTGTTCGATAAGGCTCGTGTTCTCGCAGACGAATCGACTGGCTTCCCTTCGTTCGCACATGGGCAAACTGGGGTTGCTGGTGTAGGACGTACAGCTTCTGGCATTTCCATGTTGATGAATGCGGCGGCTGGCGGAATCAAAACTGTTATTAAAAATATTGATGATTACTTACTACGGCCAATGGGCGAAGCTTTGTACAGCTTTAATATGCAATTTGACTATGATCCCGAAATCAAAGGGGACTTGGAAGTCAAAGCCCGTGGCACGGAATCTTTGATGGCTAATGAAGTTCGTAGCCAAAGACTGATGCAGTTTATGCAAGTTGCGTCTAGCCCCGTTCTCGCTCCGTATGCCAAGTTCCCTTACATTATTAGGGAGATTGCTAAGTCTATGGATCTTGATCCAGATAAAGTGACTAACTCAATGGAAGAGGCCGCTAGACAAGCAGAGTTATTTAAACAAGAAAACCCACAGCCAGAAGCTGGCCCAATGGGTGTTCCCGGCGTAGCCGATACCGCAGGAACAGGAAATGGAAATATCGGCATTGGTCTAGCTCCTGTACCGGGAGAACAAGGCTTTACAGGTAATGAACAACCAACTCAACAAGGACCAACTCCGCAAGCAGTCGGTCAGTAAACTTAAAACGCTAACAAGTACAAAAAAACAGTGGGATGCCTTTTGTGATTATTTGGACATCCTGATATCCGAACAGCATACTAAGTTGGAGAAATCGGATAACGTAGTATCTGTTTATCGGGCACAAGGCGCGATTGATGTGCTTAGGTTTCTTAAATACTTAAAAGATGAGGCTGACGATTAATGTCAACATTAGGTAGGCTGGTAGCAAAACAGACCAAAGATGTCTTTGGAGATTATTTTCTTAAATCTAGGAAGTCTGTTGAGGACTCTCCGCGTGGGCAAACAAAGCCAAAGCCTGCCGCGTCTTACATTAAGCAAATGCAGAAAGAAGGTGTAGCGACTGAGGAGATGAAAGATTTAGGGTTATTAGATGATTATGATCCTAAAACTGGACCGCTTCGCAATAAGCGCATGACTAAGCAAGAACTTCTCGATGATATTGATCGTCGTCGTGAGGAAAGTTTAGTTGGTCGGTCCACCTACAGAACACGCCAAATAGTTAATACTCCTGACAATTATCAGGGGGCGAGTACCAATAAAATGCCTGACATGGAGTATGCTGGTGAACCTGCTTATGCATTTCACACGCCTTCAATTGGAGAACCAGACACATACCAAGAAATAGTTTACAGTCAGCGTGGTGGCGAGCAATCTCGTCTGCGTAAAGCTTTGGGCAGAAACCCACTAAAGATTGAGGAAGAAGACGCAATGGCGGGGCAACATTTCCCCGAAACAGATCAACTTTTTCATCTTCGCGTCAATCAAGGTGTAACGGAAGATTATGATCGAGTAACAAACATCCTAGAAATACAGTCAGATATACAACAAAGGCGACAGCGTCCACCAGAACTTGAAGAATTAAAACAGGTAGCGGCGGCAGATCCAGTTCTTCCGATGGTAGAAAATTGGGAAAAGCTGGGCGTAAAAGAAGCTATTAGGTTGGCTATCCGTAGAGGTGACAGATATGTTGCAGTTGCGCCGGGAAGAGAAATAGCCGAGTCCGTACAAGCGCGAGAAATGGTATCAGAAACTACAGATGCCATACCCATAATTGAGCGCGGAACAGATCCAATTTCGGGTAAAGAGGGGGAGCTAGTATCTTTCGAGCCGCAGGGTGTTAATATTGACGAGGTTTTTGGAAAATATATAGAGGACGCTGAAAATATCGGGGATAGCATTGGGGCAAATGCAGGTATTGACATAATCGAGGATATGACGGGTGTTTCTTCTTTTGACCCAGAAGATCTTGGAGACATAGCTAGAGACTATCTTATTGCAAAATTTTCATCGTACTCTAATAACATAGCGCCATCACATCGAGATTCGGTAGTTGCAAGAATAAAAAATTACGAAAGAAATATTTCTACCATGTTAAAAGAAGAAGGACAAGAGCCTATGACTTTTGTCGATTTCATGGAGGAATATATTTTACCTAACAACCTTAGACAAGAATTAAGCGCCCTTGATGATGAAATTATAGAACGTGGTTCTAACGCTGGATTTGATCTTACACGCCGATATCCTATCAAAGACGTTGCCGAAGAATTAAATATACCCGTCGCGGAAATTCGCAGATCTGCCGAAGTTAATGAGCCTTTGACATTATATGAAGGCGAAGGTTTTGGCGGAAGGGGCATCATACAGTTTTATGACGAAGCTTTGCTATCCCCAAAACGTGTTGAGAACTATGGTGATTTTCCTGTTGTAACAATTAAACAACGTCGGGATGGTGCATTTGGAGAACAGTTTGTAGAGACACAAGCACTTGACTTGCGCCAATACTACGTGAATCAAATACTTGGTGACGATGAAAAGAATAAACCTTTATCTTTATACTCTGCAGGAAGTGCTGGCTTACTTGCAAGTTACTTAGCAAATAAATTCGCTTTCGGGACTTCTTCTGAGAGCAAACAAAATGAGGAACCCCTAGAGATGAAATCAGGCGGAGATGTAGATCCGGTATCGGGAAATGATATCCCACCCGGAGCATTGGCAAAAGAAGTAAGGGATGATGTTCCCGCAATGCTTAGCGAGGGAGAGTTTGTTTTTCCTGCGGATGTAGTTCGTTATATTGGCCTAGATAAGCTGATGAAAATGAGACAGCAAGCTAAAGAAGGTTTAGTTAAAATGGAAGACATGGGTCAAATGGGCAACTCGGATGAGGCGGTCATTGCTGATACTGTTCCACATGAACCGATTGAAATGGCTATCGGCGGAAATGTTCCGCAATACCGTGGGCAAGAAACACCAAACTATATGAAGCCGGGAGCAGTACACACAGCCCCCAAATTCTCTGGTGTGCAACAAGGCGCTCCTCAATCTGTCTATGCACAAAATCAATTCAAAACTGTAGCGCCCATAGTACCTACAGGACAAGGTGCTGTCAACACCGGTGGGTTTAGCCCACAAACAGAGCAACAGGGAACTACTCAGTCTGTTGTTCAGCCTACAATAACACCACCTGCGCCTATGTCTTACGAAATGCGTAGATACAGAAATGCAGAAGGTAATGTAATTTATGTTCCTGTTGTCAATGGCGTTCCACAGTTTAATATCCCAGAAGGATATACTTTCCAGACCAGAATGGCAGGAATTAATGAGGCCGCTGAAGAAGCTTTAGGAAAACCCAGCACTACAGAAAGTAAAGTAGATCCAGTTATTAAAACAACAGCAGTAACAGAAAGCGGAGGTGGCGAAGGCCGCGATGAAAACGATGACGGAGGTCGTTCGGATGCAAATGCTGATCCTGTTATGGGTGTTGCTCGTGGGTTTTTAGAAGTCAATCCAAACTACACAAACGCGGCGGCAATACAAGACAATGTTAATAAATATCGTAGCGCACAAATCAAAGGATTGGTCGGTGCTGGTCTATCGCTAGCAACGGGCAACATTATAGGGGCCGCAGTTTCTCTTGGTATGATGCAGAAAAAAACAGGAGAATATCAAAACAATACTTTTAATCAATTGCCACCAGAAGTCCGAAATTTACTTTCCTACACTACAGGTAGTTCTACAGGAACGCCGTCATATGTAAAAGGCGTTACTAGTGCAAACGCACAAAAGGTATTTACTGAGTCGGTAAAAGCTGGAGCATCTCCTGCTCTTGCTACAGCTTTCGCAATTCAATCAGATGCGTTTGCGGGTACGGGCGTAGGAGATTATACTGATCTTGGGCAATTAGAACGCGATATAGCGGCTGGTAAATTCGGCGGCGGTGAAGATGCTCGTGGCGGAAAAATTGATGTAGGCGGCGGCAATGCAATGAAAGTGGGTTCAGTCCAGACTGCAATGACGGCGGACTTCCTTACAGGCTTTAGTCAGGATGACTTAGATTGGTATAATGGTACTGGCGAATATGATACCACACAAGCGGATCAGATGAGAGATAACCTAGCTGTATCTTCCGGTGGTTTAGGTGGCATTGGAGAAATAGGATCAGACAAATTCGATGAAACTGTAAGCACCGTATCGGCAAGTCGAGATAGTGGGTCATCGAGAACCACTAGCACTAGCACGGGCAGAAGCGAAGCGGACCGCATGAGAGATAACCTAAGCGGTTCGGATGGGTTGGGAAGAAGTACAAGTCAAACAGCCGCATCGGAAAACGCCTATGGCTAATAATTAATGGATTTATACAATAAGACTATAATTGAAGATGAAGAATTGTTAGGTGAGGAGAGAAGGATATTTCAGTCTCCCCTTATTGATAGAACAAATACAATAAAACAAAATTTAAAACTAATTTCTCGTATGCCAACTGAAACAACGCCAAAGTCGTTTTCAGAGATTATGGACATTCGCGCAAAACAACTACTGAAAAAAGCAAAGAATACTGGAAGGGATATTCGCGTTTCATATTCTGGAGGAATAGACAGTACGTCCGTGTTGTGCGCTTTGATAAAATACAATGAAGAGTATCCTGAAGTAAATATAACAGTAGTCATGTCAGACGAAAGTTATTACGAGTATCCAGAGTTTTACGAAAATCATCTTAAATCTAGAGTAGCTGTTCAGTGGGTAACATCTTTAGATGTTCTAGAAACGCTTGTAAAAGAATCTGAAAAGCCGTACTACATTGTGACTGGTGAGATAGGAGATCAGTTATTTGGTAGTGCTATAATGTTTACCTTATCTCCAGAGTTGCTAGAAGATAAGTGGGCCACGAACTTGAAACTTGTCAACTACTTAAAGTTGGAACCAATAGCAAAACAAAATCCGTTTTTTGAAGAAGACAGATCGTTAGCAAATTTTTTGTGGTGGTTAAACTTTACACTAAAGTATCAGTGGGTTCAGTTAAGAATGTGTGTTTCTCTTGGACCGGAGCATTTTCGGAATACCATACATTTTTTTGATTCTGATTTATTCCAAAGCTGGGCAATTACACATCCAATAGAAGAAAAGTTTCCAGACTTCACAAAGCCGCAGACATATAAAATGCCAGCAAAACAATATATATTTGATTTTGCAAAAGATTTGTGGTATCTTAAATCAAAAATAAAAGTGCCGTCGTTGTGCAATACTGTTAGTGATAGTTTTGCAAAAGACTTGAGTAGAATCACTAGTGATTTGAAAATTTATAAATTTAGACAGGAAGAATATGAGGTTATTTAAGAAAGGCGAAACAGAAATTATTAAAGGTTCTGGTTTGTACGCGCACACTATTTATGTCGGAAATCATAAAGTAGATGTTGCTCGCGGGGATACTGCTTGGGCAGTTAGTGACAAAAAAGTTTTTGTTGCGCCGGGGAAAAGATCTATTGAAACAAACTCTATGTGTGTAGTTTTACGTGGATATAATTGTCCGTATCGCTCTTCTGCTATTAACGGCAGTGACACAAACTTGCCTTACATTAATGGATGTAGCACTGACCAGCTTATTCACCCAATTCGTCCCGGCGACCCGACATTACAAAAATTAACTATTCCCCCACATGCGTCTGAACAAAAGCATCACATTCATTCTACTGCTAGAGTTGTTTACGTATACGAAGGACAAGGCTGGAGCATTATTGGAATGAAGGGAGATGAAAAGCATTTGCTGGAAGAAGGCGATGTTATTATTTTAGATAAAATGGAACCTCATCATTTTGAGACAGAAGACAGTAGTCTTACTGTAATACCTTTTCATGTGTATAGTTCTACTCCATTGGAGCATAACCATGCAATGAAATTAGGAACGCACGAAGTTTAAATACTTCATTTAACTGGCTACCTAACGCCCTTCGGCAACCGTTAGCCCCAGACAAAGGAAAAACTAATGTCTACAACAACAACTGAAATGACTAAGAAAGTCGAACAAGTAAAAGTCGCATCTGGCTTTGCTAAGAGGAATGCGAATAAAAAGCGCATTGAAGATGAAGAAGCTGAACTTGCTGAATTAATGAAAGTAAAAGAAGAAGCTACTGAAGATAATGAACAAGTTGATGAAGGTCCAGAGCCTAAGAAAGCGGAAGAGAAAACCTTTAAGAAAAGGTACGGCGATTTGCGCCGACACGCGCAGAAGACTGAGGAAAAATTACAAGAACAAATCGACCAGTTAAAAGCGCAACTTGATGCGTCTACTAAAAAAGAAATCAAGTATCCAAAGTCTGAGGATGAACTGACAGCTTGGATGGAAAGGTATCCAGATGTTGCTAAGATTGTTGAAACTATTGCAATGAAAAAAGCAAATGAAACTGCGTCTGAATATGAAAATAAATTTAAAGAAATCGACGAAATGAAGTTAGAAGCGCGGCGAGAAAAAGCTGAAGCTGAACTCATGCGTTTACACCCCGACTTTGAACAGATCCGCGATACGGACGATTTCCATAACTGGGTGGAAGAACAACCTAAGTGGGTGCAGGATGCACTTTACGATAACGATAATGACGCTGTCTCTGCATCTCGCGCTATCGATTTGTATAAGGCGGATATGGGCATTAGTGGAAAGAAAAGATCTTCTTCTGACCGCGATGCGGCAAAAGCTATTGGAACTCGATCTGAAAGATCTTCCCCTGAAGCAGACGAGTCTAACAGTTACTTTAAAGAATCTGATGTTGCTCGCATGACTGCACAGCAATATGAAAAAATGGCAGACGAAATTGCCGAAGCAATTCGTACAGGTAAGTTTATCTACGATCTTTCTGGATCTGCACGATAAATTACTTGACAATTAGTATTCTGTAGATATAACTATATGCAGGACGTAGTGGCCCCGTAAGGATACCCACGACTATTTAATATTAAGATGAACTGTTAGTTTAACTTCAGGCCAGTTGTTAAATTAGCAGGGATTCTTATTATGCCTTCTCAGAACACCCAAACTACGCAGGCCGCTACTCACTTTGGCCGGTGAGAAAGCCACCCTGATGCTAGATGGCCTCTGCCGAAGTTACACATAACCTTAACCCTATGCTTATAATATAAGGAGTGTCATCATGGCATTTGCAAAAGCGGCGGGCTACGGCAACCTACCCAATGGTAACTTTAGCCCGATTATCTATTCAAAGCAGGTACAACTTGCTTTCCGTAAGTCTTCTACTGTAGAAGATATTACTAACAATGATTACTTCGGTGAAATCGCTCAAATGGGCGACTCAGTGAAGATTATCAAAGAGCCTGAAATCTCAGTCAAGGCATACTCACGTGGTTCTCAAATCACTGCGGATGATCTGGATGATGAGGATTTCTCACTTACAATCGACAAAGCGAACTATTTCGCATTTAAGATTGACGACATCGAAGAAGCTCACTCACACGTGAACTTTATGCAGATGGCTACTGACCGTGCGGCTTACCGCCTTCGTGATCAGTATGACCAAGAAGTTCTTGCATACTTGTCTGGCTATGCTCAGTCTGCACTTCACGGTGCTGGCGACACAGTCAACACAACTGTAAACGGAACTAAAGCTGTTACATCAGCAGGTTCGGATGAACTTCTTTCCGCAATGAAGTTAGACGAGACGACTTTTGTTTCTTCTGGTACTTCTGGCGACGCTATTCCAATCGTCCCACGTTTGCCGGGTGCTACATCATTCCCATCAGGAACGGTGTCTCCGCTACAAGCGATTGCTCGTATGAGCCGTCTGCTTGATCAACAGTTTGTTGACACAAACGGACGTTGGTTGGTTGTTGACCCTGTGTTTGCTGAAACTTTGAAAGACGAAGATTCTCGTCTGTTCAATTCAGACTTTGGTGGTTCTGGCCTCCAGAATGGTCTTGTTATTAATAACTTGCACGGTTTCCGTGTTTATATTTCTAATAACCTGCCTTCTGTTGGTACTGGTCCTGCCGTTGCTTCTGCAACTGCACAAGGCACTAACTATGGTGTAATCACAGCAGGTCATGATTCAGCGGTTGCTACTGCTCAGCAGATCAACAAGACTGAAACTTACCGTGATCCAGACAGCTTCGCTGATATCGTTCGTGGTATGCACCTGTATGGTCGTAAGATTCTTCGTCCAGAAGGTATCGTAACTCTTCGTTACCAAACTGGCTATTAATAGGGGGATCTAACAATGGCTAAATCTACATCTTTGCTTTCAAAAGCAATCATGGTTGAGAAGGAAGTTGAGCTTCCAACTACAACTGGCACAGTAACGGGTCCATCTGTTGGAGCGGGAACTCTCGTTCTAGCGGCTGGCGTTGAGTTAATCGACGCTATGGACTCTGCTGATTACGATGTCACAGTCGCTGATGGCACTACTACTTTCATGGCGGCTACTGCTGTCGATAGTGGTTCCGCTGGAGACTTCGCTTTTGGTACTCAAACTCAGGGTATCGTAGCGTCTACTGACACAATCGACGTAACTGGTACTGCAGGTGCTTCTCCTGCGGCTACAGTGACTGCTCGTGTATGGGCAATCGTTGTTGACGTTAATGAAGCAACAAACGGTGCTGACGAAGTTGTTCGTGATCAACTTGCATAAATAACAATGCGGATGGGGGCTTCGGCCCCCTGACGTATATATAAAGGTATTTAATGTAAATGGCTACTTATATTGATTTAACAAATGAGTTGTTACGCAGGCTCAACGAAGTTGTAATTGACCAGAACGACTTCCCGGCTGTGCGTAATATTCAAGCGTTAGCAAAAGATGCTATCAACTCCTCTATTAGAAAAATTATTCAATCTGCGCAAGAGTGGCCTTTTACATTAACTACTTATTCCCAAACGCTAACTGCTGGAACCCGCGAATACGATTTTCCTGCGGATATGTCTTCTGTTGACTGGGATTCTTTTTACATTAAACAGTTAGCTAGCAAGAGTAATCAACCGCAGAAGTTGAGTGTGATTCCGTACACTGAATATTTATTTAGATACAGACCTGACGACGAGACTGGTGATGAAGGATCTGGGATTGCAATTCCTTTCAGGGTATACCAAACGCAAGAAGAAAAGTTTGGCGTAACACCAAGTCCAAATGATGCATACGTTGTTGAGTATAAATACTGGACGTTTCCTACAAGCTTGAATTTGTACACAGATACAGCAGTAATTCCCGATAGGTTTAATCATGTCATAATTGATGGTGCTATGATGTACATGATGCGTTTTCGCTCTAACGAACAAAGTGCGCAAATTCATCAAAATGATTTTGATGAGGGGATTAAAATGATGAGAAGGTTATTGGTTGACGATAAATTATTTGTTCGCTCTACCTACAAACCAAGATCTACTTTTAATTCCTACGCACTCAGGGTAGTTGTAGATGGCGGATGATCTACAGATTTTTAGTGTTTCTTGTGAAGGCGGACTACACACAAACAAAAATTTGCTATCTCATAGTGAGTTACTTCCGGGATCTGCTACGCGACTAATTAATTACGAACCATCTGTTACTGGCGGATATCGTAGAATTAGCGGGTACACTAACTCCTATGCAAATTTACCGGGAACCGGACCCGTACTTGGTGTTTGTGTTATTGGAGATATTAACGACGGAATACTTGCGTGTCGCGCTCCCTCGTCTGGAACTAATTATCTTTACTATTGGGATAACACTAGCTCCGCTTGGGTAGCCGTTACTCTTTCCGGATCACCCACAACGAGTGGGGTTACACGTGTCCGTTTTTTAAAGTACAATTGGTATAATCAAAAAGTATTGTTGACTGATGGAGTCAATCCAGCGGCTATTTATGACGGAACGACTTACACTCAAATAACAGACGCTAATGCTCCAGTAGATCCTAAATACGCAACAGACTTTAAAGGGCATATGTTTTTGGCGGGTTCATCTGCCAACCCCAATGAAGTATACCATAGCTCTCCTTTGAGCGATACGGATTTTGACCCCGGCCTTGGTGCCGGATCTGTAAATGTTGGTTTTGAAATTATCCAGATTAAAGCTTTCCGAGACGAGTTATACGTGTTCGGAAAAAATAATATTAAAAAAATTGTAGGTAATAACAATACCGATTTTACTGTTTTGCCAGTTACTAACGATCTAGGGTGCCTATCTGCGGATTCAGTTATCGAGCTTGGCGGCGATCTTTTATTTCTTGGTCCGGACGGTATGCGTCCAGTATCTGGTACAGATAAAATTGGCGACGTAAACCTTGAGACTGTTTCCAAAAACGTACAATCAATTTTTAATTTTATTTCTAACAATAACGATTTGAGCACTCTGTGTTCTGTAGTTATCCGCCAAAAATCACAATTTAGAATATTCTTTGGCGAGGCGGAATCTGAAGGCGTTATTGGTGCGTTACGCGAACAACAGGCTGGCGGCATTGTTTTTGAGTTTGGACAACTTTTAGGAATATCTGCCACTTGCGCGGACTCTGGATATATAGGATTGAGTGAAATAGTCATTCATGGAGACTCTGACGGGAAAGTCCACAAGCAAGAAACTGGAACAAGTTTCGATAGTGTTGAAATATTTTCTCTCTTTCAAACACCTTTTTACCATATGGGTGATCCGGAGCTAAGAAAAAATTTTATAAAGTTATCTACATACCTTAGAACAGAAGGAACAACAAACATTGTTTTGGGTATTGTATATGATTACAACGATATATTTGTATCAAACCCCACAAACTACAGTTTAGCGTCGGAAGCAACAGCCGCTCTTTTCAACGAAGCGGAATACGATTCAACTGCTGTGTTTGATGGTAATGCATCCCCCGTATCCAAAACAAATTTTTCCGGATCGGGAACATCAATTGCACTTAAATTTGTAACTAACGACACTAACGCAAGTCATTCGATTCAAGGTTTTGTGTTGTTATTTGGTCTTGGAGACAGAAGATAAATGGCAGGCTATACTCGACAATCCGTTGCGGATATCGTTACAGGCGAGATTGTAAAATCTGCACCTATTAACGCCGAATACAACGCAATCCGCGATGCCTTTGCGGCACTTACTGGACACAAGCATGATGGATCAGCGGCAGAAGGAGGCTACGTTCCTGTACTTGCTGACGCGGATGCTAAGAATAAAGTTGTTGTAGACACATCCAATAATCGAGTGGGTGTTTTTGTTGAGGTATCTTCCGCCGCAGTAGAACAAGTACGATTCCAAGACGGTGCTATTGTTCCTGTTACAGATGATGATATTGATCTGGGTACTTCATTACTTGAATTTAAAAATATTTATATCGACGGCACAGCAAACATTGATTCTTTGTCAGCAGATACCGCTAACATTACAACGCTAAATGCAACAGGCACATCTACATTAACTACTGTTGATATTAACGGCGGCGCTATTGACGGCACAACTATCGGTGCAACATCTGCAACGTCTGGTGTATTTACTACTATAACTACGACAGGACAAGCTACATTAGCAAGTGTAGACATTAATGCTGGTAATATTGATGGAACTGCCATTGGCGCTTCTTCTGCTTCAAGTGTTAAGGGAACGACTGTTTGTGCTACTACAGGATTCTTCGGACCCATAACAGGCGCTGTCACTGGAAATGTAACAGCCGCTTCAGGCACATCTAATTTTTGTAACGTCTGCGTTGCAGGAGCACTTAATGCTACTTTGACTGGAAATGTGACTGCATCAAGTGGCAGTTCTACATTTAACAATGTCACAATTAACGGAACGCTGGATGTTACTAGCACTAAAATTACAAATGTAACGGATCCAATTTCTGCGCAAGACGCGGCTACAAAAAATTATGTTGATACACAAATAACTAACCTTGTAGACTCAGCGCCGGGTGCTCTCAACACCCTAAACGAATTAGCGGCGGCATTAGGCGACGATGCAAGTTTCTCTACAAATGTTACTAATAGTATTGCAACTAAGTTGCCATTAGCTGGCGGAACCATGACTGGTGCTATTGCCATGGGTAATTGTAAAATCACTGGCTTGGGACTGGCAACTGCAAACGGCGATGCAACTAATAAATCTTACGTTGATGCAGGTGATGCTCTAAAACTTAACCTTGCCGGTGGCACCATGAGCGGCGCTATTGACATGGGTTCTAGTAAAATTACTACTACCTACACGCCAACAGATAGTGCAGATCTAACTACAAAAACTTATGTTGATGGAATTTTAGGTAGCTCAACTGCGGCGGCTGATAGTGCTACATGCGCGGCGGCTTCAGCTACATGCGCGGCCACATCCGAAACTAATGCCGCTAATTCCGCGACAAACGCGGCGGCAAGCTTTGACTCATTTGATGATAGATATTTAGGCGCTAAAGCAACAGACCCGTCATTAGATAACGATGGCGATGCTTTGTTAGACGGAGCATTATATTTCGACACAACAAACAATAGAATGAAAGTATACGACACAGGAACATCCGCTTGGTCGTATACATCCCCATCTTCATCTGAGCAAACTAACATTAATACTGTAGCCGGGATATCTTCTGATATCACTACAGTTGCTTCAGACGGCACAGATATTGGAACCGTAGCTACTAATATTGCCGATGTAAACACAGTAGCTGGAATTTCTTCAAATGTAACTTCCGTAGGCGGGATTACATCGGATGTAACTTGCGTTGCTGGAAACACTACAAACGTCAGCACTGTAGCTGGCATATCCGCCAATGTAACAACAGTAGCTGGTGTTAGTTCTGATGTTACTACCGTTGCAGGTATATCTTCTGACGTAACTGCGGTAGCAGGAATTTCTGGAGATATTCAAGATGTACAAGATAAACTTACGGAAGTTCAAACAGTAGCAGATGATTTGCAAGAGGTTGTTTCTGAAATTGAAACTGTTGCCGCAAGTATTTCAAATGTTGATACAGTTGCGACAAACATCAGCAACGTAAATACTGTCGGTGGAATTAGTGGTAATGTTACTACCGTAGCTGGCATTAGCGCCGATGTAACTACGGTGGCTAGTGACGGCACAGATATTGGAACCGTTGCAGGTATTTCTTTAGACATTCAAACACTTGCCGACATTGAAGATGGAACATCTGCTACTAACGCAATTCAAACTGTCGCGGGGATTAGTTCAGATGTTACTACTGTGGCCGCTGATGGCACTGATATTGGTACAGTCGCTGGTATTAGCTCAGACGTTACTACTGTTTCTGGCGTTTCATCTAATGTTACTACCGTAGCTGGTATCTCAGGCAACGTAACGACGGTTGCAGGGATCTCAAGTGATGTAACTACAGCGGCCACTAACAATGCCAACATCACTACTGTTGCTACCAACATTGCGGACATTAACACCGTAGCAAACAACATTGCAGATGTTATTACTGCGGCGAATGACTTGAACGAAGTTGTATCTGAAATTGATACGGTTGCGAACAATATTGCTAACGTCAACACTGTCGGAAACGATATCACCGATGTTAACACTGTCGCTACTTCAATCGCTAATGTTAATACTGCGGCAACTAACATTACTAATGTTAACACCGTAGCAGGTATCAATTCTGATGTGACTACTGTTGCAGGAATTTCGTCTAATGTCACTACGGTTGCGGGTATATCAAGCGGTGTTACATCTGTAGCTGGTATATCATCTGATGTAACGACTGTGGCGGCAGACGGGGTTGATATTGGCGTAGTATCAGGAATTTCCTCTGATATTCAAACTCTTGCTGATATCGAAGACGGTACTTCTGCAACTAACGCAATACAAACTGTTGCAGGGATATCAGGCAATGTAACTACCGTAAGTGGAAACAGCGCGAATGTCACTACTGTTGCAGGCATTTCGGCTAATGTTACCTGTGTTGCGGGTATTAGTGCTGACGTAGTTACAGTAGCCGCTGACGGCACAGACATCGGCACTGTAGCAGGAATCTCTGGGAATGTTTCAACAGTTGCGGGCATTTCGTCTGATGTTACGGGTGTTGCTACTATTAGTGGAAATGTTACGACTGTTGCAGGGATTAGTTCTGACACTACTGCTGTTGCAGGTATCTCTGCAAATGTAACTTGTGTAGCTACTTGCGCGGCAGATGTAACTTGTGCCGCTACAAACATGACTGCAATTACTAACGCTTGCGCTAATGCAACTGACGCTTGCAAGTTAGCAATTACTGCAGAAGATACTCAGTTTACTCTTTCCGATTCTGTAACGACAGGCTATTCAGCATTGCACTATAACGCAAAAGCGCAGGCGGCTAAAACTGCCGCAGAGTCTGCTAGAGATTCTACGCTTGCCGCATTTGATAGTTTTGATGATAGATACTTAGGATCAAAAACCTCAGACCCATCTGTAGATAATGATGGTAACGCATTAGTCGGCGGTGCTTTATACTTTGACAGCACTAACGGTGTCATGAAAGTGTACACCGGGTCTGCTTGGGTTGCGGCATACGCCTCTCTTTCGGGCGCATTACTAGTCGCTAATGATTTATCAGATCTAAATGATGCGGCGACAGCACGTACTAATCTAGGCGTTGCAATTGGTACTGATGTTCTTTCCCCCACAGGAGACGGTTCTGGCCTTACTGGAATTAGCAGTGATCTTCTGAATGACACTACTCCACAACTAGGCGGTTCTTTAGATACCAACGGTAATAACATTGCCTTTGGAGACAGTGCAACACGCGGAACAGATGACACATTACGTTTTGGAGCAGGTAATGATTTAGACATTTATTCTAACGGAGTAAATGCTTTCATACATGCTTGTAATGCTCCGGGGTCTTTGCAGATATATGGTGGATCTAGCGGACTGTATATTGGAAAAGCTAACCAAACTATACTAATCGAAGAATTAGGCAATGGCATTGCTTTAGACTACAACAGTGTTATTAAACTGTTTACTACAGCAAGCGGTGTGGAAATTCCCGGTCGAATAGATTTAAGTAGCAATTATCTCTATAAAACATGCCTTATGGAAAACCCCTCGCAATCCGCCAACATTGCACTATGTTTACCTCTTGCGGCTGGAACACTTGCTCTTACCTCTGACATCAATTGTATTACTTGCGATGATGCCTCAACAAACTCAGTTATAAATCTGCTTACACTAGAACGTACAACATCTGGAACTCCAGCGGTTGGCGTAGGAACTGGTATTGCGCTGAATACTGAAACATCGGCAAGCAATGTAGAAACTGGCGCACTTATTGAATCTGTCTCTACAGATGTAACGGCTACCTCAGAAGACTTTGATCTCAGATTTAGCACTATGGCCGCAGGAGCGGCGGCGGCTGAACGACTCATTGTTAACAGTGATGGCATTACAGTATGCGGAACGAGAATTACGACTGCGCCAACCGGGGGTAAAGTTCTTATAGGGACTGGCACAAACGCTCAAGATTGTTCAGTAGCTATAGGTCATTGTGCCGGGGAGTTGAACGGCGGTTTATCATCTAATACCGGTAGTGTAGCTATAGGCGCTTATGCAGGAAATTGCATAGGTCAACCCGGATCTGTTTCAATTGGGTACTGTGCTGGGTATGATAATTGGGCTGGCGGCCAGTGTTCAGTTCAGATAGGCTATTTTGCTGGCGCAAATAATTACTACAATAATAATCTAATTGCAATTGGTGGTTGTGCTGGAGTCGGCCCCATGGCTAATAATGTCATTGCAATTGGTCTATGCGCCCACAAGGCTGGCGCAATCTGCCCAGATCAAATTGCTATTGGTACGAAAGCATTAGCGGCTGGATCCGGGAGTTCTGGTCAGCACAATATTTTCATCGGGCATTACTCCACAGCGTCACCAACTAATACACCACAAGGTCATAACGTAGTCATTGGCAACGACACAGCTAAAGTTATTCATTCGACAGTGGCTGGTCAAGCTCACGGGAACACGTTAATTGGTAGTTGTTCTGCTCTTGCCCTAACCTGTGGATCTTGCAATACAATGTTGGGGCATCTGGTTGGAAATAGCCTTACCTCGGGTACACGGAATACCTTCATCGGCTATGGTGCTGGTGATAGTGTTACAACAGGATGTCTTAACACCCTTATGGGGCGGTTAGCTGGTTGTAATATAACAACAGGAAATAATGACATTATAATCGGTAGTATGCTAGACTCTTTTATGCCAACAAGTGCTATCGGAAGTATACGCATAGGCGATTGGACTAATTCTTATTGCGTAATGATTGCTAGTGTATTTGAACATGATGGGTCTAAGAATGGAGTAGCCGTAGGCGATGGCACCATGGGTTATACCGGCAATTGTGGAGTGATCGTTGGCGACTATGCCGGTGTCGCACAGACTGGCAACGCAAACGTCATGATAGGTGCATATTCTAACAACGGCGGCACCGGTAGTCAAAATGTATTTATGGGATACTCTTCGGGTAAGAACGGCGTATGCGGTGACTATAACACATATATTGGCAGTTGCTCAGGGTTTTGCCATACCGGTGCTAACACGAAAAATACAGCAGTTGGCTACGACACTTTAAACTGCGGATTACTAACATCCTGCAACAATACAGCAGTTGGCTACCAAGCAGGCAAATACATAACGGGCTGTAATAACACTTACTTTGGATCGGGAAGTGGGTATGCTGTCAACGCATCTGGTTGTAACAATACAGGAATTGGACAATTCTCCGGCGCAAGTGTAACAACAGGTTGTTATAATAGTTACGTTGGTGATTGTGCTGGTTATAACGTAACGACAGGCTGTAACAATACAGCTATTGGTTATGCGGCGTTCGCAAGTAGTGCCACAGCTTGTAATGAAATCACCCTTGGTAATGCTAGTGTCACCTGTTTACGTGTACCGGGTGCTGGCTTCTGTGTTTCTGCTACAGGAGGCGCTTTAGTTCTTTGTGATATGACTGTATTAGGTGATATCAATCTCCCAGACTGGGACTTTGCAACATCCAAAGGGCAATTACTTATCGGCGATAGTGACGATTTACAGCTTTATCATGTCTCTGGTAATAACTACATAAAATCTACATCCACCTTGCAAATTCTTACTGATGCTTTTCAACTTTACAATGGCAATAATACAGAACTAATGATTCTTGCCACTGCTAACGGCTCTGTTGACCTCTACTACGATAACGCTAAGAAACTAGAAACAACCTCCACAGGCGTAGACGTTACTGGTTCAATTGCTTCAAACATTTCAATAAACGCTCAGACAGGCACAACCTACACCACAGTCTTAGCAGATCGCTCCAAATTAGTCACACTAGACAATGCCTCTGCTGTTACCGTAACAATCCCTCCAAACTCATCTGTAGCATACCCCACAGGGACTAAGATTGATTTGCTTGCCAAGGGAGCAGGGCAAGTTACTGTAGCCGCAGGTACGGGGGTGACAGTCAACTCATCACAAACACTAAAACTCAGAGCGCAGTGGTCAGCGGCTAGTGTTATAAAACTAGCAACAGATACTTGGGTTCTTGTTGGTGATCTTGAGGCTTCATAATGCTTGATATTGGAATTGTTTCATCATCCTTAGCCCTTGCTAGTCCTTATGATATCCGACTCTTGTTGGTGGGAGGGGGCGGCTCTGGTGGACAAGGTGGAGATAATGACAATGGCTATCCATCAGATAGAGATGAAGCAGGCGGAGGCGGTGCAGGGGGCGGCAAAAAAGACATTAGTGCCGTAACTCTATCCCCCGGAACAGTATATACAATAACCGTTGGTGCAGGAGGGGCGGCCCCAGCATCTGGAGTTGCGACTCCGGGCAACGATGGCACATCATCCTTAATTTCGGGGTCAGATATCACAACCCAAACCGTCATCGGCGGGGGTGGTGGTGGTCAAGGCTATCAAAATGACATTAGCGATAATGCAGGGATCGGCGGCGGCGGCGGCGGTTTTCACTCAAGTCCCGGTGCTGGGTACGGCGGCAGTGCTAGCAGTGCAAATAATATAGGCGCGGGTGGCGATGGTGCGTATAGAGGCGCGGGTGGCGGTGCAGGAGATAGCGACGGTAGTACCGCAATATCGGACTTCGGCGGTGCAGGAGGCGCAGGATTAACTTCTGA
>Ga0222719_10000258_pt1 | contig 53695 bp, 65 predicted proteins | sample C33_34DmetaG_FD_165039 | JGI IMG/M metagenome (GOLD analysis project Ga0222719, IMG submission 165039) | Estuarine water microbial communities from San Francisco Bay, California, United States - C33_34D | ecosystem: Environmental > Aquatic > Marine > Unclassified | place: USA: California...
AGAATTTCCTCAAAATTACCGCACTCTAGGGACCCACTTGATATATAAAAAACCTAGAATCGGGAAGGGATTTTAAAAAAACTATTCTAATTAAGAAATATGGCAAATATCGACAATCAATGTTCAAACCTACAGATCGAAAATCTTTATCCCGAATCTAAAGATACTCTGGGTGACATCTTAAACCTTCAGGCAGAAACACAAGAAAATGTCTATGGGTACAACTTTAAAGAAATGTCTTTAAGGGAACTGATGGAATTCTGGCACATGAACAATCACGCTCTCATTGATGAAATACACGAAGCTACAGATGCTTTGGGCGGAATTAAAGATGGGAGTGGAAATGCAATTTGGAAAAAATGGAAAAGCTCATATTCAACATACTCTGATTTGAAATTTTCTGACCTTTCAGAATCTGATAAGGTAGAATGCAAATTTGAGATTATAGATATGCTACATTTTTTCATGAATTACGCCGCCTCTATTGGGATGACAGCCCAGGAAATGTACAACATGTACATGAGTAAAAACGAGGAAAACCGCCGAAGACAGGCAAACAATTACTAAATTAAAAAAAAGAAAGTATTAAATTATGAAGGAGAACTATTCGCTACCGGAACCGATTTTGCAAGAAAACCCAAATCGGTTTGTCATCTTCCCAATCGAACAACAGGAGATTTGGGAGATGTACAAAAAGCAGCAAGCTTGTATCTGGACAGCAGAGGAAATTGATCTATCAGCTGACATAGATGATTGGAGAAACAAGTTAAATGATAACGAAAGACATTTTGTTAAACATGTACTTGCTTTCTTTGCTGCTTCTGATGGTATCGTAAACGAAAACTTAGCAGAAAACTTTGTAAGAGAGGTTCAATATTCTGAAGCTAAATTTTTCTATGGTTTCCAGATTATGATGGAGAACATCCACTCTGAAACCTATTCACTTCTAATTGACACTTATATCACTGACCCACAGGAAAAGAAGATGCTTTTCAATGCTATTGAAACTATTCCTGCAGTAAAAAAGAAAGCAGACTGGGCTTTGAAATGGGTAGATTCTGAGCATTTCCAAGAAAGACTAGTTGCTTTTGCCGCTGTTGAAGGAATATTCTTCTCAGGATCTTTCTGTTCTATCTTCTGGTTGAAGAAGAGGGGTCTTATGCCTGGACTAAGCTTTTCTAACGAGTTAATTTCTAGAGATGAAGGAATGCACTGTGATTTTGCAGTTCTCCTACACAATAACTATCTTGCAAACAAGGTTTCTGAGGAAAGGATCAAGGAGATTATCTTAAGTGCTCTCGAGATCGAGAAGGAATTTATTACAGAATCGCTACCTATAAAACTAATTGGTATGAATTCTGATCTAATGAAACAATATCTTGAATTCGTAGCGGATAGATTGCTTGTTGACCTAGGATGCTCTAAAGTTTTCAATGTAGAAAACCCATTTGATTTCATGGCAAATATTTCTTTGCAAGGAAAGACAAACTTCTTTGAAAAAAGAGTTGGTGAATACCAAAAAGCTGGGGTGATGAATTCCTCCGAAAACACGTTCGATATGGACGTAGACTTTTAAAAAAACAACACTAAGACATGTACGTAACAAAGAGAGACGGAACCAAAGAAGCGGTTAGATTTGATAAGATATCTAACCGTGTTAAAAAGATGACATATGGGTTAAACAGCGATTTTGTTGATTGGATGGGAATTTCCCAAAAGGTCATTGCCGGTATTTATGATGGCATATCTACTGGCGAATTGGATAATCTAGCTGCTGAAACCGCTGCTTCTATGATTCCAAGTCACCCGGACTATTCCATACTTGCCGCAAGAATTGCTATTTCTAGGTTGCATAAATCTACCAAGAAAAAATTCTCAGAAACCGTCGAGGATCTTTATTCTTATATAGATCCCGAGACTGGTAAACCTGCTGGATTGATTGGAGAAGAAACATACCAAGCAGTCATGAAGAATAAGAATAAATTGGATTCAGCAATTATCCATGACAGAGATTTTGGTTTTGAATATTTTGGATTTAAGACACTGGAAAAGAGCTACCTGCTGAAAATGCACGGGATTCCTTCTGAAACCCCTCAACATATGTACATGCGTGTTGCAGTGGGAATTTGGGGTGAGGATATTAAGAATGCTTTGAAAACATATGAGCTTCTCTCCACTCATATGATGACTCATGCTACGCCAACACTTTTTAATTCAGGAACTAAAAAACCACAACTTTCTTCTTGTTTCTTATTGACCATGCAGGAAGACTCAATCCCGGGAATTTACAAAACACTCTCTGATGTTGCTATGATTTCCCAGAATGCAGGCGGTATTGGATTGGCTATTCACAATGTAAGATCAACTGGATCCTACATTAGGGGTACAAACGGTAAATCCAACGGTATTGTTCCAATGCTAAAGGTATTTAATGAGACTGCTCGATACGTTGATCAAGGCGGGGGTAAAAGAAAGGGATCTTTCGCTATTTATTTAGAGCCATGGCACGCAGATGTTGAAGATTTCTTGGATTTAAGAAAGAATACAGGTAAGGAGGAAAGAAGAGCTAGAGACTTGTTCCTGGCACTTTGGGTTTCTGACCTATTTATGGAAAGAGTGGAAAAAGACGAAGTATGGTCCCTATTCTCACCTTCCGAGGTACCTGGTCTTCATGAGGTTTATGGTCAGGAATTCAATGAAAAATATATTGCGGCAGAAAAAGCTGGCAAAGCAAAGAAAACTATAAAAGCAAGGGAGCTCTGGGGAAAAATTATTGAGTCCCAAATAGAAACTGGAACCCCTTACATTCTTTATAAGGATGCTGCTAATCGTAAATCAAACCAGCAGAATTTAGGGACCATTAAATCTTCAAATTTATGCTGTGAGATTATAGAATACACAGATAAAGATGAACAGGCAGTTTGTAACTTGGCCTCTATCCCAGTTAACAAGTTTCTAAAATCTACTGACGCGAGGACTTCAAAAATATCAAGGGGTAAATGTGAGGTAGATCACGATTATCTTTATGAAGTATCTTACCAAACAGCAGTAAACCTTAACAAGGTTATTGATGTGAATTATTACCCTACGGTAGAAACAAAGAGGTCAAATATGAGACACAGACCTATTGGTATTGGTATCCAGGGCCTTGCAGATCTTTTTGCTACGATGGGTATTCCATTTACTTCTAGTGAAGCAAGAAAAGTGAACTCTGAGGTTTTTGAGACTATCTACTTTGCTGCAATGACTGCTTCCAAAGATCTTGCTAAGAAATTTGGTGCTTATGAGACCTTCGAAGGATCCCCACTGAGTGAGGGTAAATTCCAATACAATCTATGGCAAGTAAATGACGAGGACCTTTCTGGCAGATGGGATTGGGGAAAACTTAGAAAAGACGTTGTTAAGCACGGTGTTAGAAACTCATTGCTTTTAGCACCTATGCCAACTGCTTCTACTGCTCAAATTATGGGTAATAACGAAGCATTTGAGCCATTTACTTCAAACATCTACACAAGAAGAACTCTTAGTGGTGAATATGTAATTATTAACAAGCACTTAGTTAGGGATTTGATTACTTTGGACCTTTGGGACGAGGACATGAAGAATATGATTATCATTCACAAAGGGTCCGTACAAAACATACCTAGCATACCAGATGATATTAAGGAGATCTATAAAACTGTTTGGGAGATAAAACAAAAGGACCTTATTGAGATGTCAGCTGACAGGGGGAAATTCATTTGTCAATCTCAATCTTTAAACTTATTTATTGAAGGGGTGAACGCAGCTAAACTAACGGCTGCACACTTCCACTCATGGAAATTAGGACTTAAAACTGGAATGTACTACTTGAGAACAAAAGCTGCTGTTGATGCACTTTCTGGACTTGGTATAGATACTAGCAAATACAAGCAACAACCAGAAAAGGTGGAACCGGTAAAACCGAAACCAGTTGAACAACCTGCTAAAATGGTAGATACAGATCTTAAAACTTTAGCAGAGCAAACTATAAGCGATATGTCATGCAGTTTGGATAATCCTGACGATTGTTTGGCTTGTGGATCTTAAATAAATAAGATGTAATGAACAGAGTTGAAAATTTCGAAAACTTTATAAACGAAAGAGAAATCCCAGATAAGCAAGGAGAAATCCTTGTGATTCTGGGACCTCCTGGATCCGGCAAGGGAACTATCTCCAAAAGGCTTGTTGATAGAAATGATTTTGCTCACATCTCTACTGGTGACCTTATAAGAAACTCGGACGACGAGGAACTTAAAAAAACCGTTGCTAAGGGGGATTTTATACCTGATCGCACTATGGTCAGGATGTTAAGAAAAGCCTTGTCCAAGGTGGACTTTGAAAAGGGAGTAATTATAGATGGATTTCCAAGGAACGTAAAGCAAGCAAAATTATTGGATTCCCTTTTAGGAAAGATGGGAGTTGGTTTAAGCCACGTTATTTATCTTTCTGTTGACGAGTCAAAATCTAAGGATCGAATTTTGAAAAGGGCTGAAAGCAGTGGTAGAAAGGATGATCAAGATGAGGAGACAATCCTTAAAAGATTTAAAGATTACCGGGAAAAAACTCTTCCCCTTGTTAAAAAGTATAAAAAGAGCAGGAAATTGGTTGATGTTGATGCATCTAAAAAAATTGAGACTGTCTATAAAACGTTAACCAAAAAAGTCGGATTGCCCTATAATCCTAAGGATGGGAAAAAGAAAGAAAAAACTTCCTGATCATATAGTATATGACGAGAAAACTGAAAAGTATGATGCTTTTTTAAAGCCTTACGCTACTTCAGTTTCTTCCCCCAGAATTGATGTTTCTGGGTTAGCCCTTTTTAAGCAAAGGGCTGCAATACATTCAAATCATAAGTTTGGAAAAAGAGCTGAGGAGATCAAAGAACAAATATCGGATCTCCTAAGAGAATTTGAAGATAACGAGCTTATATGGAACTCTTCCATGTCATTTGAAGCTCATATTGGAACTGAGATATATCTCTATGAAAATGATAAGGGAGTAAAATTTGTTAGTCTAATATCTCCAACAGAATGGGGTAATAAATTTGAATATTTTGGACACTTTAAATTAGACACTGATTTTTCATGGAAAAGAATTAAAGATTAAAATGAATAGTCGAAACGAAAAAGTAGTTGATGATTTTCTTTCTAAGATTCAGTCAGAGCTGGAGCATAAGAAAAAAATAGACTTGTCCGAAAAGGAGCAATTAGATACTATCAAGGAAGTTATTTTAAACTACCTAAAATACTTTTCGGAATTGCTTATAAAATCACCAAAAACAATAAACGGAAAACATCCACACGTTGTCTTTGATCTTCCTGAGACAGATGTTGATGAGCTTATCGATGTCATGGAAAAATCTTTGATGGAGTTGGGGATTAGATTTAAAAGACACCGATTTCAAGGATCTTTACCTCTGTTTTCTGCTAAAAATAATACTGTTCCGGGGCTTCTCCATGGCAGGGGATATTTTCTCATCACATTTTCAACCAGATTCAAGAAGAGAGGTTCTATTTTGAAAATAGAATGCCTTAGAGAAAATCAGGTAGTCAAAGTCCTTGACGGAAAGATTGATAACTTGACCTTAGTTTACTGGAACGGTTCTGGTATGAGTAGGACGGCTTTTGACCCTATATGTGAAGAGGAAACCAAAAAAGCAATTGAGCTCCCTGATGATGAGACAGGATACGTCACAATAGATCTTGTTGCTAGGAAAAAGGATAAAAATCTAAAAGCTGTAGGTGATTTTACTCTTACCCTGAATGATGAACTTATTTTGGAAAGAATTACCTCATTAGCCCGGGGTTAGGGTGAAATTTTTCTAATTTCATTGATATAAATAGAAACGACATTATATAAGTTTCTATGGCATCTAAATCCAAAAGGAAAAAATCGAGCAAACCATCCCTTAAAAAAGTACCAAATCCAAACTTAAAAGATTCTAAGGATCTTAGCTCACAAAGTATAAGTCTTTGTTTAGTTATGATTGTTAAGGATGAGGGTGACACCATAAGAAGGTGTCTAACACAAGTTGCTCCGTACATTTCATATTACATAATAGTTGACACCGGATCTTCTGACAATACAATTGAGGAAATAAACTCCACAATGGAAGAACTTGGTATTGATGGAGAGGTCCATGAAAGACCTTGGGTAAATTTCGAAGTTAATCGAACTGAAAGCCTTGAATTAGCTAAGGGTAAATGCGATTATCGATGGATCATTGATGCTGATGATACCTTCCAAGCAACGGATTCGTCAATAAATCCATTTAATGGTTTACCTAATAATGTAGACTGTTTCCAAATATTATACAAGCTAAACAACTTACAGTATCACCGTGCCCAAATTGTAAAATCAGATCAAGACTGGGTTTATAAAGGGGTGCTTCATGAATATTTAGATCTTCCCGGAAAAGAGCAGTTGGTCCAGTACCAGATTCCAAAAGATAGGTGCCATGTAGATGCTGATATCAGTCCACTAAAAAGAGCAGCTACACTCGAAGAAAAATATGCTAAAGATGCTGAGATCCTGGAAAAAGCTTTGCTTGACGAACCAGACAATGCTAGATATATGTTTTATTTAGCCCAAAGTTATAGGGACTCTGGTCAAAAGGTTAAAGCAATCGATGCTTACGAGAGAAGAATTCAAGCTGGTGGATGGGAAGAAGAAGTTTACTATTCAATGTATATGATAGGTAAAATAAAGGAGCAATTAGGTAGACATCCGGATGAAGTAATACAAGCATATTCAAGAGCTTGGGAATATAGACCCGAAAGACTAGAAGCTGTTTTCCACGCTATGAGGAAGCTTAGAGAACGTGGTAGGTGGGTAATGTCATTTACTTATGGGAATATGGCAGTAAAAAATCCAGGAACTTCTGATATTCTTTTTGTTGAACCAGAAGTTTGGCAGTGGAGGCTTTTAGATGAATATTCACTTGCAGCATTCCATACCGGAAATCCTGAAGTAGCTTTTGAAAAAACTGAAGCTGTGGTAAAGATGGATTTTTTCCCATCCCTTCCGAACGAAGAAAAAAATAGAATTCTTAAAAACCTGGAACACTTTAGAAAAGCTGCTTCTCAAAAGGCGGAAATGCTGAAGCAAAAGGAACCTACTGTCAAATAATATAAGGTGGCTAAAATTCTATCAATATCTGCTATTGCCCATGATTGTGGGGTTGCCTTAATAGATGACGGGGTCATAAAATATGCTCTCGAGGAGGAAAGGTTTAGAAGGATAAAAGGTATTTTCAATCAATTCTCTTTTCCAGACCTTTCACTAAAAGCTCTTGAGGATTTATGCGGGATAACTCCATTTGATGATGATGTTATTGTTGTAATGCCTAAATCTGTTCTTTGTGGTCTTGATTATTTGGAAAGGTTGGTAGAAAATAAACCAGTCTATCTCTACGATCACCACTATGCACATGCATGTACCGCTTATTATCTTTCTGGTTTCAATGAGGAAACAATAGTTTTCACACACGACGGGGGTGATGGTAATGGAATAGATGGTAAAATATTAACCCCAGATGTTCTTAGCCAGATTCGGGAACAAAAACTTCCGTACAGACATGTTGGAATGTCTGAAGAAGAATGGACCCAATTGGTATTTAAGTCAAAATCAAATGAAGAACTTTCTAGTCAATTAATGATTCAGAAAGATTCCTGGTGGTTCCACGAAAACCACAGCCTAAATAGCTGCAGATCTACAATTTCTATTGGTATAAATAACCACTTGGAGGTAAAGGAAGAGATTAAGGATTTTGACTCCATAGCTTCCCTTTGGAACCTTTATTGCACCGTGAATAATATGTTTGGCGGGAAAGATGAAGGCAAAATAGTAGGACTTGCTGCTCAGGGAAAATTTAGGCAGGATATCTATGATAATATTGGTGACTATTTTGAATTTGACGGGGATCTTAAATGGAAGCATTATTACGATTGTGAGTTTTATTTTAGAACTTTGGATTTCACTGATCCTGATATGAAAAAAGATGGGGCTTATATGATCCAATACCTTACGGAGAAATACTTTCTTGGAGTAATTAGTCATCTAAAAAAGAAATATCCTACAGCCAAAAAGTTAGCTTTAGCTGGGGGTCTTTTTTCAAACGTCAAAGTAAACCAGAAAATAAACGAGTTTTCTGAATTTGATGAGATTTTTATTGCTCCTGGCATGTCAGATGGTGGGCTTGCTTTAGGAGCTGCTATTGCCAAAGCCAATGAAATTGGTGAATTTGATGTCGTTAAAATAGACAACGTTTTTTGGGGAAATCCACAAACTAAATTTATACCACCGACTGGAGTAATAAAACATCCTTTCTCAGCAAGTAGTGTTGCTAAATCTATATCAAGCGGGAAAGTTGTTGGCGTTTTTTCAAACCGTAGAGAATGGGGTCCAAGAGCACTTGGTGGAACATCCATTATGTTTGATCCTAGGAGGAATGATGCACAGGAATATGTGAACCACAGACTGGGGAGAAACGATATAATGCCATTTGCCCCTGTCGTTATGAACGGGTTCGAGGAAATTCCATTCCACTGTTATAAATCGAAGTATGCTTCTCAATTTATGACCATATGCTACGATGTCAAGGATGAATGGATATCTAGAATCCCTGGCGTGATAAACAGATTTGATAACACTGCTAGAATCCAAATAGCTAAAGAATCGAACAAACCGTTCTTCCCTATTCTTGATGCTTTCTACAAAATTACGGGGGTACCATTGCTAATGAATACCTCCTTTAATATACACGGGGAACCTATTATAAACTCGTCGGTGGAAGCTTTTAATCACTTAATTAACGGTGTGGTGGACCTTTTGGTTATTAATGGTGATGTGTACGAAAAGTCTTCGTCTATCCCTTCGATCTTTGATACCTAACCGATATATAAGTTATGAAACTAAGAAGCTTTACATCCTTTGTATATGAAAGTATAAGTGAGTCATTGCAATATCACATTGATGAAGGTCTCTCATTAATGGAGAGCGTTTATAGGATCGAATCTGATTCCTGGTTAGATTTAATAAATGAATCGAGAGTTTTGTGGCTGAAGGAAAAGATAGACTTGGACTTTGATGATGTCTACCTCATAGGTACAGATGCTGGACAAAGAGACAATTATCAGGGGCAAGAAGTTCTTTTGGATGTTCCTTTTGAACTCAACGAAGAGGAATACCAAGGTAAAGGGGTTAAGCTTAATAAGCCTTTCCGGACGCCTGGGGAAACTAGGAAATTTGCTGTTTATACAAAGAATGATAAGGGTAAAGTGGTCAAGGTTAGGTTTGGTCAACCTGGACAAAGAATTAAGAATGACGATAAAAAGGCTTCCAAATCATTTAGAGCAAGACACAGGTGTACAGAACCAGGGCCTAAATGGAAACCTAGGTATTGGTCTTGTAATGTGCATAGATATCACAAACTTCTAGGTCTTAAATCCAATAACCCGTGGTAGATCCCTATACAGAAACAAAGCTAATTGACAACCAATTTCTAAGAACATTTTCTACCCAAATAGATGACACCGAATTAAAGTGGCATCAAGATTGGGAAGACCGAGAAGTAGAATTTGTTAATATGAATGATTGGATGGTTCAAATTGACAACGAATTACCTAGAAAATGCGAGGGAAGCTTATTTATCAAAGCCAATGTATGGCACCGTCTAATTAAAGGATCCAGTGAATTGGTAGTTAAGATAACTAAATACCCACCTCCTGTTGATATATAGAGAAACAAATTTTTGGAAATGAACAATCTAAAATTATACGAAGAGTTTAGCAAATCCATTTACGAAGGTGTAACCCCAGTTTATGATGAGACTAAATTTAAGAAGAATGTAAATGTAAAACCTGAAATGGAACTTAAATATTCTGAAGTTATTCCAAAGCTTAGGGATATGCTTGCTCAAAAAGAAGCAGGTCAAATTGAGAGCATTACGGTTATTGCAGAGGTACCAACACAAGGTAAAGGTGCACCTGATTATGTAAAAGATATAATTGCAGGTGAGAGGGAAAGACTTGCAAGACAATACAAATCAACAATTGGAAAATCGCTAGACACCGATGTAAACGCAGACGAATTTGATTTTGATTTAAATAGATTTGGTGACAAAAGGACAATTTTCTTTGATTCAGAATTTATAGTTGACCGCATTGAAACAATTGATGGCACTGACTATGTAATTGGCATACCAGCTTCTCTTAAAGACAAGGGATACGAAGCAAAAATTCTCCCAATTAAGGTAGAAGAAATTTACTTTGAACCTGCAGGGGAATAAAGAAAAATTTAAAAAATCTTAAAAGCGGGTCTTCCCGCTTTTTTTGTGAAATTATATTCCGCTCCGTTCATATAACCTCAAATCATATTCTTTTATGGCAACTAAAGACATCCAGGTACTATCAGATTTTGAGCACATCCTCAAGAGACCAACAATCTACGTTGGCTCTGTTAAACTAAGTGAAGAACAGCTACCTATAGTCAAGAGTGATAAAATCCTCACAACAACATACCAAATATCAGTAGGTATGTACAAGTTATTTGATGAGGTGTTTTCAAATTCAGTTGATGAAGCAAAAAGAATGAAGAAGTCCATGGATTCAATTACTGTTGAGGTTGATTCCAAATCTAACAACATAAAGATCACGGATTCTGGTGAGGGATTTATTAATGGCTCGAACATTAATAAAAAAAGCGGATTAAGCAATATTGCAACTGCGGTCTCTATGTTAAGAGCAGGATCTAATTTCGACAACGATAATGTAGAGGAAACATTAATTGGTACCAACGGAATGGGTGTTAGTCTTGTGAATGCAATGTCAAGCTTTTTCTCGATTGAGACAACAAATCCCAAAGAATATTATTATCAAGAATGGAACAAATTCAAACCCAGTAAGGCAAAGGTTTTAAACAGGGGAAGAAAAAAACTAGGTACATCTGTTAGCTTTACCCCATTGCCAAACATTTTTGACAATTGCAAATGGAATAAGGATATCCTTCTTTCACAGCTCCTTCTTAAAAAGAGAGTATTAGAGACTGAACCAAATACCAAGGGGATTAAAATTAAATTCGTCTGGGATGGGAAAGAGATTCCCATAGATACCTCTATCTTTAAACAGCTTTCTTACAAGACAAAAATAGGGGAGCTTCTTATTTGGGAAAATTCCGAAGGGTCCGGTTCTTTTTCCTTTGTTAATTCAGCAATCTGTACTGGGATTCACCAGAAGATTATTATGGATCAAATAAATGGGGTTCTAGACGATTCGTTAGCACACCACTTTTATGACTTTTGTTTGATTCTCAACCTACCGCCAGCTTTGGTGAAATTCGGAGATCAAAATAAAACTAAATTTGTCACAAGAAGAGAGGATGTAGAACAGATAATTCTCAATGCATTCTCTGGTTCCCTTAAAAGATTTTTCTCAACACCCCTCTTTAAGAAAATTAAGAAAGATGTTGAAGCAAGGAAGCGTGATGCTAATTTAAAGAAGATCCGGAAGGAGAAGAAAAACGTGAAGGTAAAATTCTCTCACAAATACTTTCCTCCAACATCAAGAAATGCAGAAAACCTTTTTATTGTGGAGGGACTAAGTGCTATGGGTTCAATTCTACAAAAAAGGAATCCATCTAGGGATGGTGTCTATGCACTCAAGGGAAAAATCAAGAATGCAAGGAGTCTTTCAGATCTAGCAGATAATAAAGAGATCCTTGAGCTTATGCAAATTCTGAATCTTGATCCAGAAAAACCGGATTTAAAATGTCCTTATGACAACATAGTAATTGCAACAGATCAGGACCCTGATGGTGCACACATTACTTCTTTGCTCATAAACTTATTTTTCAAGTGGTTCCCATGGATCGTAGAAAACAAGCAACTAAGTTTTTTGGAAACACCACTGGTTTCAGTTGGTGATAGATCTAAAACATATTATTATTCATTGGATGAATTTAAAACTAAGAGTCAGGGAAAAAGAATTTCAAATGTTAGATATCTAAAAGGTCTTGGTTCGCTTTCCCTGGAAGATTGGGATCATGTAATGAAGAACAAGAAGATAACTAAGATAGTTAAGGATCGAAAATCCAATGCTATGTTAGAGATGGCTTTTGGTAAATCGTCTGAAGCAAGAAAGGTTTGGTTATCAACTTTCTCCTGATTTATTTTTTCAACACACAGCATTGGTTTAAGTTTACAGAATGTCAAGAAAATTCGGGTACTGCTGTATAAACTTATCCCTTAGTGAGGGTGTAAGCAAAAAAGATAGGGTCACTACAAACAGGTCGATGGTTAAAAGGACCTTTCTGGAGAGAGGTATTGAATACGTTTCTGAGTTAGCACTCCAAAATGTACAGGACCTTAAAACGATAATTCAATGGAATGTTCAGAACAACATCCTCATGTATAGAATGAGTTCTGATATGTTTCCGTGGTGCTCAGAATATGAAATATCGGAACTTCCTGATTTTCAGGAAATATCTAAACACTTGAGAGAAGCTGGTGAAATTGCAATTGTAAACAATCAGAGACTGACGTTCCACCCATCTCCATATTCTGTCCTTGCTTCTTTGAGAAAGGATGTTGTTGAAAATGCTTCCAAGGAGTTAAGACAGCACGCTGAAATAATGGATTTAATGGGATTGCCCCGAACTCATTATTACCCAATTAATATACACGTAAACACAACTCAACCAACAAAGGAGGAAGCAGCAGCTAGATTTTGTAATAACTTCCAAACACTTAATGAATCGGTTAAGAAAAGGTTAGTTGTTGAGGTTGACGATAAGAGGTCCCAATACACATCTGTTGATCTGAAAAGATTGGTCCATGATGTAATTGGAATACCGATTACCTTTGACTATTTGCACAATTTATGTAATCCACCCGATGGACTCTCAGAAAAAGAATCACTTAAGATTTGCTTAGATACTTGGCCGGCTGGGATTACCCCTATTACACACTTTTCTGAATCTAGAGCCCTTTTTGAAGACTCCTCAGCAAAGGAGTTAGCTCATTCGGATTGGATCCACGAAAGAATCGAAACATATGGATTTGACTTTGATATAGAATTGGAGGTAAAAAAGAAAGATAAAGCCCTTCTCAAATACCACAATAATATCGAACAAATTCTATGTCAGAAAAACTAAGCAAAGAAGATCTAATTCGTTTTGAAGAATTTGAAAAAACTATTCTCAATCTCAAAGAAACCCCTGTAAAATACAAGAAGGATGATGAGATGGAGTCCGAAATTAAAAAACAGGTACTTTTTGCCCACTTCGGGGAGGAAAAAGTAAATAGAATTTTGAAGAAGCTAAATATTGATTTTCGGGATTTGGTAGATCAAAAGATTTATATAGAGATATATAAACTTCTAGACTCTTTATAAAGCAATGGATATAGGACCAGGAAATTATCACTTTTCAGATTGGAGTTCGTCTTTTGATGAGCATCCTCAGTATTCTATACTGAAGTGCCATGTTGAAAGAGCTGTCCAGGACCTTTTTCTTAATGCTTTAAGACTTCAATCAGAAGACTTCGTCTATATTTTCGACTCAGAGGAAAGAATAGACGATTTTTGTTTTAGGATGATTTCTTATTGGGAATCTGAAGAAAACTATGAGATCTGTGGTGAAATCGTGAGTCTGAAAAAATCCTTAAAGTCCAAATGGAACAAAGTTCCTCAGGTTGATAGAGGAAAAGAAATTGAAATCAGAGAATGGCTTAAATCCTCTTTCTAAAGGATAGAAAATGAAGCCAGATTACTATAATATTTTAGGGGTAAATAGAAGCTCTTCTCCAGACGAGATTAAAAAGGCTTACCGGAAACTTGCTTTAAAGTATCACCCAGATAAGTCTGGTGGTGACCCGGAATCTGAAAAAAGATTTAAGGAGATTGCTGAAGCCTATGAAGTTCTTGGTAATCCAAAGAAGAAATCTGAATATGACAACCCAAATCCATTTGGAGGTGGTTTTGGAGGCGGATTTAATCCTTTTGCTGGAGGATTTCACAATACTAATTTCCATGAAAGGGATGTAATTAAAAAGGGCAAGAATATAAACGCCAAGGTTGAAATTACCCTGGAAGAGGTCTTAAACGGGGTTACAAAAAATGCAAACCTTTATAGAAATATGCAATGCTCTTCCTGCCAAGGAACCGGTGCTAAAGATGGTGAGCTAGACACCTGTCATGTTTGTGCTGGTATGGGTGTTAAAAGAAAGTTGGTCAACACCAACTTTGGACAGATTGCAATGGATGAAACTTGCTATGCATGCGAAGGTGTTGGTAAATTACCCAAAGCATCCTGTGTATCCTGTAATGGATCTGGGGTTGTAAGAATGCAGGATCAGGTAGAAATCAATATTCCTAAGGGATCTGTTACTGGTATAACCTTTAGGGTTCCACAGAAGGGAGACCACACTAAAGCACCCTCAGATCCGGGAGATCTTGTAGTAAATGTTTATGACAAAAAGCACGAATTTTTTAGGAGGGATGGATATAACCTAATTTGCGACGTTGATTTAACCTTTCCTGAAGCTTGTTTAGGTAGAGAGGTTACAATACCAAATTTAATGTCGGGTGGGGAGTACAAAATCACAATTCCTGGCGGAACTACCCCCGGCAAGATATTCAGATTAGCTGGTAAGGGGGTTCCTGAATTTAACTCTAGCTACCGTGGTGATATATTGGTTAAGGTTGGAGTTAAAGTACCTAAAAACTTGACCCCTGACCAAAAAGAATTTATAGAATTATACACCGAAAAATTTTAATCATAACATTATGAACGAGTTACTTTATATTTTTATAGGCTGGTCAATAACTTCAATCTTAGTTAATGGCAGTATCTTCGATTCTCTTAGAATTTACCTCTTGGTTAAAAAACCATGGCTGGGAAAGTTATTCTCTTGTATGCAGTGTAGTGGTTTTTGGGTTGGAATTTTGTTAGGGACACTCTCCATCTCGGGAACGATATATCACCCACTGATGGAGTTATTTAATTGGCACTACAGAGATGCTGTCTGGATGAATATATTAACCCTGGCTTCTTATGGGTTTTTTATAAGCGGGGTAAGTGTCCTTTTGAATAGCCTGATCGTATTTTTCTTTTCCTTTGAAAGAAATTAGCACTAATTGAGATAAATAGAACAAATATCTCTAATGTCATGGGAAAGAATTTAAAAAGGTTTGAAGAATTCATAAACGAAAGGAATGATAACCTCCACGAGTCTGCACTTGGTAAAATGGCAGGTGGCATGAGAAACAAACTTTTGGATCTTTTAAAAGATCCGGAATCCAAGATTACTTTAACGACCCAAACCAATTCAACGCCAGCTCCTCCTGTTCAAGAGCCAGTAGAGATTAGTTCATTTATGGATCCAAAGAAAATGACTGGTCTTGACTTATTGATGGCAACTAAAGTGGGATCTTCTCTTGAGGATTGGCTATTAGCTTCTGGAAAATTTGGGGAAGCTACTGATGCTCCAATTCCCCATGACGAATTGATAGATGCAATAAGAAAAAATCCCGCTGCTAAGGAGGAGACTTCGGCGATTACTAAAATAATAACAGATGCAGCTGGTGATCTAAATGCAGTAATGGAGCCTAATGCTTCTTTGTTGCCTAGGAGTTCTTCATATACATTTAGAAATAAGGATAAGATTACGTGGGATTTTCTAAAGAAAGCTTTGGAAAGCAATAACTATTGGAGAAAATTGGACAAAACCAAATACAATTTGGTAGCCATAAGGAATCTTCTATCTGAGAAGAGGAAGTCTGGGAATCACTTCATAGATCTCCTCGTATTGATGTCACCGGAGGATGAAAAAAAAGTCTGGGCTTACGAAGCAACAACAGTTCCTGGTCCGATGTTTATGGTTGGACCTTTTAGAAATTGGTATCTTGCTCATGGATCGAAAGTAATTAACCCAAAAGGTCTAGCTATTGTTCAACCTGGAGTATATGATTATAAAATTGGGAATCACCGAGGATATCAAGCATTTGTCCAGGATGGAAAAGTAACAGTGGACAGATATACTCCTGTTGCTGACCCAAAAGATGCATCATTCAATACATACTCTCCAGGTAACACACAAACCGGTGAATACGGCATTAATATACACAGGGCTAGATCAAGTGGGGAAACGGAAAACGTAAACACATACTCCGCGGGATGTTTGGTTTTTGCCAAAACCTCTTCTCTAAGGTCTGTATTAGACAAGCTTAAATCTGCTGGTCAAAGGAAGATAAAGGTTGCCCTTATAGAGATGGATGATCTTCCTAGCCTAAGTTTGTCCTAATTAGAAACAAACTTCACATACTTTTATAGAACTATCGTTAAAAGAAATAACTGGTGGCTATTAGTACATTATCGATCACAGATCAAATAAATCAAAAATATAGAGATTATGCTCTATATGTTTTGCAATCAAGGGGAATTCCAAATTTTTATGATTCCCTAACCCCCGTCCAAAGAATAATTATAGAGAATAGTCCAAACTCATTTAACAAAACCATTGGGCTTGTTGGCGAGGTAATTAGAACTGGTCTTTACCACCATGGGGATTCCTCTTTGGCTGGTGCAATATCGAAACTTGCTCGTCCATTTGGATGTTCTTTTGAAATATTGGAGGGTGATGGATTTTTCGGATCCCCAGTTAACCCAAACCCGTCTGCTCCAAGATATACTGCGGTTAAAATCAACAAGAGTGTAAAAGATATTGTTGAAAAACATAGGGATCTCAATGAGAAAAACGAGGAGGGAGGGATAGATTGGCTACATTTAGAAATCCCGATTGGGTTACTTACACATATCGTTGGAATTGCGGTTGGGTATAGAAGTAATATACTTCCAAGAAAGATGGAAGACATTGTTGAATACCTTGAAGGTAAGAACAAACTACTAAAACCATATTTTAAGGATTTTGCTGGTAAGATATACAAGCTAGATTCGGATGATTCGTGGATACTGGAAAGTGGGTTTGAAGTAAACGAGAGAAAGAAGACAATTCGCATATTCGACTTGCCACCAATTATGAGGTATGAATCGTTCATGAAAAAACTTTTATCTAAATTGGATGCATATGGGTTTGAATACTATATGCAAAACAACTCCCAAAGTAAATGTGATGTTGGTATTTCTCTCAAAAAGGTCTCCCCTGCTGAATTTAAAGAAGCAGTTGAAGTTATTAAGAAACAGACACAAATTGTAGTAAGGGAGAATATTGTCTTTATCAAGGATGGGTCTGTAGCTCAATTTGATTCTGTTAAGTCATATCTGGACTCTTTTAGGGTTCATCTAGAAAATGTCAGACTTAAAAGACTAATGAGGGATGAACTTAATCTTAACCTTGATTTGGAGTTTCTTGAGGCTAAACTCAAATTCTTGATTTTCATGAGTCAAAAGAAAAGAAAGAATACCGAGATTATTGAATTTCTTGGTAATTTCGTTAAATGGATATCCCAAAAGCTTTCTCAAATACAGATAGTAAAACTTTCTTCGGATCACATTAAAGAAACCGAGGATCTTATAAAGGAAATTAAAAATCGCATAAAGCAAACCAAAAAGGCAATTACAAAGCAACAAGCGGTTGTTAAGAAAATTACAGCGGCACTCAAAAAAACAAAGTCAGCTTCGCTAATACCAAAATCGGATGTACCTAAGACCCTTTCAATTGATCCGGAAATAGAGGTATTTGATCTAGAAGAAGATGAGGACGAGTGATATATAGAAGAAAAATCCAATCATGGATAATATTCAAAGCTTTTCAAAAAGGTATTTTCTTTCCCTCAACGAAGATCTTAAGATAAACTGGAAGGGGTCAGATTTACCCGTTGATAAGGAGATTGATATTAACGGACAACCAATTAAGCCCTACGAGGTAGCTACAGCTATCGCTGGCTCTTGGCTGGAAAATGTCAAGGATGTAACTTCTAAAAACATAGAAAAAGCAGCAGACAGATCAATTTTCAATGCTGCCTTTAACAGGATTGCTAAAAAAATATTCCCAACCCTTATAGGTTATCTGGTTCCAAATGTAGAATTTGACGGAAAGAATATTATAGAAAACAAAAAATCCACTCCAGAACAATTCTGGAAGGAAGCTTGGCCTAAAGTATGGCAAGAATTTAGTTCTATAGAAAGAGGTCTTATCCAAAAGTTCACCGTTTTAAATAAGGAAACTTCATATAAAGAAATTATGAAGGCCCTTGGTGATACTTTATCCAGTGGAAGTCCTTACGAAGGGTACAAATCAGAGATATCAAACCAGATCAAATTGTTCTATGATATGATGGGTAAGACCTTTTCCCAAATATTCAACAACGACAAGGTAAATCTAAGCAATGATCTTATCATCAGTCTTGGGAACGATTTAAATAGCAATATAAATGGATCTAAGATAGACTTTGGACTTAAAAAATCTGAACCAGTTAAGGGAAAGATTGAAGATGTGCAAACCAAAGAATTGCCACCACAGGCTAAAAAGTCTTTTGACAGTGTTGTTAAAAGCATAGAGGATTTTAGCAAGAAGGCTTTTAACTCAGATGCAGCAAAGGGCTCATCCCCAGATATCGTTGATGCTGATTCAAAAGATGGTAAAAGTTCTGTTGATTCAAAAGTTGCTGTAGATTCTGGCTCAGCAGCTCCTATACCAACTGATGTACAGTCTGTTAGAAAATGGGCTAAAGGTTTGGACTTTGCTACGAAGCAAGTTATTATAGATACGATTAGATCTACTGGAATGAGTTAGACTAAATTACAATAACATTTAAATCCCGGCAATTGTCGGGATTTTTTGTGTAGAGACGAAATTAATCTATCTGGTGACTATAGAAGATTAAAGTTAAATCATAAGAAATGAAGATTAGGGTAACAAGTACAAACAATCTGATTGCTTTCCTTAAAAAGCTAAAGGTTGTTGACAAGAGTGTTCTTTTAGAACTTAACTCTGAAAAGCTGTTCTGCAAGGTTCACACACCAGATAAGGCAGTAATGAAATACACTTCGGTAGATATTAACCAGGTATTTGAGGATGTTCCTGGATTTGATGATTTGGGATGCGATCGAGTAAAAATCGGTTTAATTGATGTCACCCGTCTTATGGATTGTTTTAAGCACTTTAGACCGGAGGAGGATATCCATCTGGATTTAAATATTAATGAGGTTGATGGGGAATGTGTTGCTTCTGAAATGCAGGTGGTTTCACCTTCTCTGAAGATCAAAATACGCTGTGCTGACCTATCCCTTTTATCATACGTTGAGGACAATATCCTCGATATGGTTCACTCCAAAGACGACGCACTTTCAAACTTTAAGATTTATAATTCTGACTTCTCTTCTGTAATGTCCCTTTGTGGTCTTGAATCAAACTCTGAGGAACTTCTAGTTTATCGTGTCAATAAGGAACAAGTAAAAATTAATGGGGACTCTTTTGACTACAAACTTAACATAGGACCTTCTGAGATTGTGGTTCAGGACCCATTAGAATCATCTATCTACAAATCTCATCTCAATTATGTTGATGCGGAATCTTCTGAGTGCTATGTACATGAAAATAGAATTGTTTTCTTCTCAGAGCAAACTGATACATCAACAGCAGTTGGAATTATAGAAAAATAAAAGCATGTCTGAAGCACAAGCGCTAAAGGAAAAGATCGACAAGCTCACTGCCTTAAAGAATGAGCTGAAGAACGAAGAGCAAGCAATTAAACTAACCATGAATTCCATCTATGGTGCGATTGGTAATAGCTGGTTTGTTTGTTTCAATCCGGAGGTTGCTGAAGCTGTGACTTTACAGGGCCAGGACCTCATCAAGCATTCTGAGAAGATCTTGCATAAGTATTTCCACGAATTCTGGCACAAGGATAAAGAGCTGCATGAAAAGCTAGGTCTTAAAAATGTAAAGAAGATTCACAAACCGATGGTTGTGTATGGAGATACAGATTCAAACTATGTTACCTTCCAAGAGGTAGTAGATTCTTGCGAAGGCTGGGAAGGATCCCATAAGGATCTAATTCTCGCTATAAATGAAAACAGGTTAGTTGGATATCTTAAAAAATGCTTTGACATATACTCAGAGAAATGGGGTACAGATAATTACCAGGATTTCGAGATGGAAACCTTATCTATTAACGGAATATTCCTTGGTAAGAAAAAATATGTAACCAATATTGTCTACTCCGATGGGGTTCATTCAGAGCCTTTAACTTCAATTAAGACTACTGGAGTTGAGATGGTTAAGGGTGGTACCCCTTCCTTTGTAAGAGAGAAGTTGATCTACTTAACAAAGTTTATCTTTGAACGTGGTAGATCGTTCGAGCTAAGAGAGTTTGTGAAGGAACTAAAATCAATTAAAACTGATTTTAAGGCTCAGGAGCCTGAGAATATAGCAGTTGCTGTAAATATCAATAATTATGAGAAATTTGTTCTTAATGATACCACAGCATTGGAGGTAGCAAAAGGATGCCCTATACATGTTAGGGCATCAGCTTACCACAATTACTTGCTAAATTCAACAATTTATAAGGACAAATATCCGCTTATTAGGGGAGGAGAAAAGGTAAGGTTTTATTTTGTAAAGATTAAAAACCCAGGAGACAATAATGTCTTTGCTTATTCACAAGGAACCTTCCCTTATGAATTCGCACCCCCTATAGATTTCGATCAGCAATTCACAAAGACTATTCTAGACCCAATCAACAGGTTCATAGAGGTGATGGGGCACACTCCTATTTCTCCGAATTTGTTTATGATTAACACTTTATTTTAAATGGGATTTAATAAAAAATATTTACCGGACCTCTCTGATCTAAAGTCAATTAGAGATCAGTATAAAGATGACAAAAGATTTCTTCACGTTTATCTTTTTTCCCCAGATGCAATCATAGGACCTTCGGATTCTATGGAATATCTTAAGTCAATAGATAAAACCTATAACCAAAATGAAAAAGAAAGCAATAAGAGCCGAATATAGGAAAGAATCAGAGTCTTTCCCTGATTGGCTAAAATACGAAGTTACTATACTAAATGAGGATGGAACTACTGATGTTGTTCCAGCTTATGGAAGGGACTTACAAGATGCACTCTCTAGGGTAGTCCATGATGAGAAGGTAAAAAAACTAGAAAAAAGGACCAAGAAAATCCCGGACATAGTTTGGGTAATTCTTTGGTTTGGTTATGTGTTTGGACTTGTAGAGCTAGCTTATTTAGTTTCACCATATGGAAAATTCGATGGCATATTCTTTATGGGCGGATTGGCAGTTCTAACTGCTGCTGTTTTCAGAGCTAAGTATTGGTTTAGAATGAGAAATCAAGATAAGTAATGACAAACTCCTTATTAGAACAGCAGCTATGGGAAGACGGGTTTGAGGAGTATCGTGCTTTCATGTATGAGAACTATTCGATGATCATCAAGCATAAGGTTGAATTTATAACGGATAACTATTTTTCAACATCATTTAAGTGCGAAAGAATCCGCGAATTAATTGATTTTTTTGAACTTGAGGATGAGTTTGAAAAGTGTGAGAAGCTTAAATCAATATACGAAGCATTAGAGGTTGACCACCTATTCAGTGAAGTCCCGCCAAGTCAAAGGGTAAAAAACTAGTGTCTTACGATTACATCATAGTGGGATCAGGCCTTTTTGGAAGTGTGTTTGCAGAGCAAGCAACAAAGGCAGGCAAAAAATGTCTTATCCTCGAAAGGAGAAACCACAATGGGGGTAACTGTTATACTGAAAACGTTGAAGGAATAGAGGTTCATAAATATGGGCCACATATATTTCACACCTCAGATAAAGACATATGGGAATATGTAAATCAATTTGCAGAGTTCAATAACTATGTAAATAAGCCAAAGGTAAAGTACGAGGATAGAATATTTTCATTCCCTATAAATCTCATGACACTCCATCAGCTTTTTGGAGTTATCACCCCAGAGGAGGCAAGAAAAAAACTAGACGAGTTAAAAGTTAATATCAATAAACCATCAAATCTGGAGGAGTGGGTATTAAGTCAGGTTGGTGAAGAGATATATGAGACTTTTATTAAAGGATACACTACTAAACAATGGGGAAGAGATCCTAAGGATCTTCCTTCATTTATCATAAAAAGGCTTCCAATTAGACTAACTTACGACGAAAACTATTTTTTCGATAAGTACCAAGGAATTCCTATTGGAGGGTATACAAAAATGATAGAGAATATTCAGGGGGATATACCAGTTCTCTTTGGAGTTGATTTTCTTAAGGAAAAAGAATACTGGGAATCCCAAGCCAACAAGATAGTTTTTACTGGTCCTATAGATGAATTCTTTAGTTTCTCTGCGGGTGTTTTAGAATATCGAAGTTTAGATTTTGATACAGAAATTTTAGATATTGAGGATTTTCAAGGAAATGCTATTGTGAATTACACAGAATCGTCTATTCCTTGGACAAGAATATGTGAGCACAAGCATTTTGATTGGGTCAAATCAGATAAGACTGTAATTACAAAAGAGTTCCCGGCTGAATGGAAGCCAGGAAGGGAAAGGTTCTATCCTGTATCTGACGAAAAGAACAAATTAACATATGCATCTTATAAAAGGTTAGCTGGTAAAATATCGGATAAGTACATATTCGGCGGAAGATTAGCAGAGTACAAATATTACGACATGCACCAAGTTATAGGAAGCGCTTTAGCAAGATCCAAAAAGGAAATAAGCCAAAGGATGTAAGATATATACATCAAAGTAAATTTTACAGATGGAAAGGATTTCTCCTGCTTTAAATTTTAAATCGTTTCTTAATGAAGCTGAGAATATCAATAATGTTGACATTCTGATGCTAAGTGGAGAATCAAAGCCTAGCAAAACAGCAAAGTCTTTTGCCGAGGAGTGCGAAAAAAGAGGCATTACATTTAATGTTGTCAACGTCAACAACATCGTGTTGGAGAGAGTGTACAACGGTCATGTTGTTAAGTATTCCGATGACGACAAGGTAAAAGAAATACTAATCAGACCAGAAACAACCGCTATAGTACCAAGGAGAGGTGTAATTACTAACTCCTATACAAAGCAGGTAATGAGGGATCTTGAAGCGTCAAGATACTTTTGTGTAAATTCTTTAGAATCTATAGAGGTGTGTGAGAGCAAATACCTTACATCAAAAGTATTAGAAGAAGAAGAATTGCCTACCCCAAGATTTGCGTTGGTTAATGGAATTGAAGGTTTAGACCGATCTTTGGAAGAAGTTGGTGGTAAATTTCCTGTAGTGATGAAGCTTTTATCTGGAGCTCAGGGGATTGGGGTTTCTATCGTTGATTCATATGCATCACTCAAATCTGTTTATCAAACAATACAAAAGCTTGACCCCGATGGTGAGATCTTATTACAAGAAAAAATAGATTCAGATTTTGATATCAGAATTCAGGTAATAGTTAAGAAGTTTGACCCTCTTAATCCCGGAATTGAAAATTGTACAGTTCTTGGTGCTATGAAAAGGCAAGCGGTTGAGAAAGACTTTAGAACAAACTATACATTAGGTGGTAGTGTTTCTGCCTATGAAACCGACGAAGAAATTGAAAGAATAGCTTGTGAGGCGGCAAATAGTGTTGGGTGTCACTGGTGTGGTGTTGACATCATGATAGATTCTAAAACAGGTAAGCCTTTTATACTGGAAGTAAATTCTTCCCCAGGTACTGAGGGAATTTCCGAAGCTATAGGAAAACCGATAGTTGATGACGTTCTAGATTACATAATTGACCGAAAGAACTGGTCGCAAACCAAACTGGAAGTTGGCTATCTCGAAACCATTGAAATCCCATCTGTTGGTAAAATGGTAGCAAAATTTGATACTGGAAATGGATCTACTGCCTCATCTATTCATGCTGATGAAATAGTAGAGAATGGAGATATGCTCAAATTCAAAATAGGTGAGAGTGAGCTAGAGGGAAAGATAGTAGGCAGAACAAAGACAGAAGTTGGTAGGGACACAGTTGAAAGACCCATTGTAGAGATGGATATTGTTTTCAACGGGGTTAAAATACCAAAGGTAAAAGTTGCCCCTACTGATAGGATCTCAAAAAGCACACCATTTTTGGCTAACCGCCCCCTAATGAAAAAACTCGGTGTAATGGTTAATCCACATAAGGCTTTTGTAGTTTCTGATAGTGTTGACAACTATTCTCCGATGCAAGCTAAAGGAGATCCTTACGGTGGTATAGAATTTATGGAAATTTTAGACCCAGAGGATTAAATATATAAACTGAAATAAAAACTGATTATGGCAGAAGATAAAACAGAAAAAATCCAGGTACTACTATCATCAGAAGACCTGGAAGAGCTAAGTAAAAAGATCTCTAAGAAAGCTTTAACCTCAGGCGAGCCACCTGTTTCAATATCTCATTATGTGAGAGCATTGATCAGAAGGGACCTTGGAAGATCTGCAGAAAAGGATTAATCCCTACTACTTACAAAATCTTCGAACCTCATTACTCTACCAGGTGATGAGGTTTCTTGTGGTGTGGGGGTTGCTTGGATATCTTGCACTGAATCTGCTGGAGCTTGCTCTTGTGGAACCTCTGCTGGAGCTTCCATTGAAGTTTCAGGTTCAGCAGATACCTCAGGCTCTAGCGATGGGGTTTCATCTACACTGGGTGTTTCTATCTCTTGATCCTGGGTTTCCTCAAAATCATTTACCTCTGGGGTAAGCTCATCTGTGTTAGTCTCTGGTGTTTCAAAATCAACTTGATCTTCAATCTGAATATCTCTTTCTTCCGTAGGCATTTTTAAATATATGTTAAAGTTATTGAATATATATCATGAAAAATAATAACTGTTTCGATTATGAGGTTAATTAGAGAATTCGATGACTTTATGTCAGACCTATCACTTACCCAACCAGAGCAAGCTATGATTCGCAATTTTGTGAAGAAGTATGAGAAGTATTTCAAATTCCACGACCCCGCGGAATTTGAGAATTCTTTGCAAAAGATAGTTGATGATGTAATGAGCCAATTCTCATTCCCTCCAGAAAAGAGACAAGATGTTGAGAATTACATTAGTGGACTTCATGATATGTCAGATGGTATATCTGTGATTATGTCCCCAGACCCACAACTAATATATAGAACCCAGCCAGATATGGTTCAAACCATATTAATTTAATGGAATAATTAGAACAATTAAGCTATAACAATAAATCCAAATTATGACAACAGAAGAATTTGATCAGGAAATCCAAAACAATGAAAACGCTCTAGTTGATTTTTGGGCACCATGGTGTGGTCCGTGTAAAATGTTAGGTCCAGTTATTAACCAAATTGATGAGGACAATCCTCAATTAAGGGTTATTAAGGTAAATGTCGATGAATCGATGGAGCTAGCTCAGAAATATGGAGTTAGAAGTATACCAACAATGCTTATATTTAAAAACAGCGAGCCGGTTGCTACAAAAACTGGAGCTGGACAAAAAGCAAAAATCCAGGAATGGATTGATGAAACATTACTAAGTGCATAATGCAATTTTTGCAAGAACTTGAAAAGTATTTAAAGGAGAAGGAGGGTTATGAAACCCACTTCTCCGACTTTTATAACAAGCCATCGGGTGATGGTGTAGTCTATATTAAATGTGTATGTCCTGTACACGGAACAGGTACCCTTAGGTGCAAATTTTCCAAATCCATAGGTGAAACTAAGCTTACCTCAGTAAAGCCAATGTTAAGGCTTTCTGAATCTCAATTTCCATGGGACAGTACTATTAAGAATGTATACTCCCTTTATAGCGGTATAGCCGGAGTTGGTGGGGTTGCACACAGAACTGTTAATAATTCCCTTATTTAAATTTTTTTTATACGTTGATTCCCGGTAATTTTGGGTTATAATCCAAAATAGTATAAAATGGAAAACGTAAAATATATGCTTCAAGAAGCAGGAGCAAAGGTAAATTCAGCCATTGGGGATATTGAAGATTTAACAATATCCAAGAATCATAGAGTTAATATCCTTGATGTGCTTGAAGAATTAAAGAGAGCTAGGGAAATAATATACCACATTCAAGGTAATATAAATAGTAACTCTGAAAGGTACTTCATTAACAAACAAACCGGTATAATGGAGCCTTTCGAAATGAAGTAATAGAGTGATAGTAGTAATTGATGATTTTATTAAGGATCCGAACCTTTTAAAAGAAATAGAGTCGGATGAAAGCTTTTTTGAGGAAGCCGGAAATTATTTTTTCTGGGATGGGTGGTGGAATTCCCCAGCAAACACTTTAAAAAAAAGATTAATAAAATATATCTGGGGGGATCAGCCTCCTTTGAGTCAAATATTTAGCGTAGCGGGATTTGAATATTGGACCGGCATTACTACCGCGGATCAGTATTCTCGGTTTCTAGATAATCTTGAAACGCATTTTGATAAAGATGAAGATTTTTTCGAGAAAACGGGAGAAATCCAGTCCCCGACAATTGGATCCGTTTATTATCCTCCACAGGATGAATTTGTTGGTGGTATGTTGGAAATCTTTTCAGCAGGGCTTGATAAAGATCCAGAAAGAATTTATGCAAAACCTAACAGACTTGTTATTTTTGATGCGGGGAAAGATCCCCATGCGGTTTCAAAAGTTACAAGTGGAACTAGAAAGGCAATAGCAATAAATCTTTGGGGTTTTATCCCACACAGCCAAATAAACGGAAAGCTTAAAAAAGAAATATGAAAAAAGAATTTGAAAAATATGCGATGAGCGAGCACAACGTCGGGTCGCTTGACATGCACAACTACACCAGCTTGATAGAAAGCTCATTAACACCATATATTCTTGAGGAAAGGGAATTAAGGGTTACCCAAATGGACATTTTCTCAAGACTTATGATGGATAGATTACTTTGGGTTGCTGGTCCAGTTAATGATAAAATGTCAACGATCGTCCAGGCACAGCTTATGTTTTTGGATTCTGTAGAGAATAAAGACATCACAATGCACATCGATTCACCGGGAGGGTCCGTTAAATCTGGTCTTTCTATGGTGGATGTGATGGATTATGTTAAATCCGATATTATAACGGTCAATACCGGGATGGCAGCCTCAATGGGATCTATTCTACTAGGAGCAGGGACGAAGGGGAAAAGATATTCTTTAAGATTTTCAAAAGTAATGCTTCACCAATCATCTGGAGGTTTCTCTGGAAATATACAAGATGCTAAAATTGATTTTCAGGAATGGGAAAAATACAATAAGATCCTTTTCGAATTGCTCGGGGGATATTGTGATAAAGACCCAGAGCAAGTAAAAGAAGACGCCAGTCGTGATTTCTGGATGGATGCTGATGAGGCTGTTTCATATGGTATTATCGACGAGATTATATCTTCCAAGAAATCATAAACCCAAATGGGAACAAATTACTATAGAATACCTTCCGATAAGGAAATGGAAGACCGAAAGGAGAGACTTCAGGTTAGACTTATTGGATTAAAGCTTACTCCTGATCTTATCGAAAGTGGTTTTAGGTATATTGAAAATAGTGAACTCGCTTGGGATGGTCTTTCTCCGTGGGATGAATTTACATCAGATACAGTTGTACATCTAGGTAAACGAAGTATGGGTTGGAAATTCTGTTGGAACTTCCATGATGGCGAATACTACAGCACCAAACAAGAACTCCTTAATTTTATTAAAAGCGGAAGGGTAGTAGACGAATATGGAGTTGCTGAACCCGTTGAGGAGTTTATCCAAATGGCTCTTACCTGGGGTGAACCTGATGGGTTGGTTGCAGATGCCGAATACTTTGAAAAGAATCCGCATAGGTTTTTGAGTGACCCTTCAAAGTACTATGATAAAGAAATCGATGGCCTACGGGTTTCATCATCAAAGGATTTCTCATAATAAAAGCATTTGAAAAAAAACATAATAGATACAGGTGTATTAAACGGAGATCAAAGGGCTGCTTTTGGTAAACTGATTAAATATGTAAGGGACCCGTCTGATAGATCTATCTTCGTTTTAAGGGGATGGGCAGGAACAGGTAAAACCTTTTGTGTTAGCCTAATGGTAAATTACCTTCTGACTGAGCTCTATCCCGATAAAAACTGGTATAGAATTGCTGTAACCGGCCCTACCAATAAGTCAGTTCGTGTAATCCGTAGATCTTCCGATATAATAGACCCAAGGGTCTCATTTCAAACTATTCATAAACTCCTTGGCTTAAAGGAAAAAATAACAACCGACGGCAAGCAGGAGTTTGTTAAAGATCCTGGCTTTATGCCCAAGATATCTAAGATCAAACTTTTAATAATTGATGAGGTATCAATGCTTAATGATGATCTGTTTGAAAAGATAATAAAGCATAGGGATAATATCAAAATTATCTGCATGGGAGACCCAGCACAAATTCCTCCCGTTGGAAGACCCGATTGTATACCATTCACAGAAGACTTAGCTGAGGAATATGGTATAACAACAATAGATCTTAAAACAATCATGAGGCAAAAGGAGGATAATCCAATTATAAGTTCCTCAGTAAAGATTCGTGAAAATATCAACAGTCATGACTCTGGAATTGGACACGAGTCAGTTGTAAATAAAATGGGTGAAGGAATAGAGTTCCTTAATCTTGGTGATCCCAATGTTAGAAAATCAATTACACCACTAATCGGGAAGTACTTCAAATCAGAATTATTCGAGGAAGACTCCGAATATGCAAAAATAATTGCATGGAGAAATAAAACCGTGTCTACCATGAATACGATAGTTAGGAGGACTATTTACGGAGAAGATCAAATTAGTTCTAAAATATTACCCGGAGAAAAGCTAATAATAAATTCCCCCTACATCGTTATGGGTACGGTTGTTTTTAACACGAATGATGAATTCACAGTGGAGTCATTCGAAATAAAGACTAAGAAATATAAGGTGGAGGACTTGGAAGTAGAGATTAAAATTTATGAAACCGAAGTTTGGTTCCTGGACGACAATAACACTAGACACACACAATCTCTTGAGATATTACATGAGGATGGAGAATATGACTTTAAGAGGTTTGCAAACGTTCTTAGGAACATAGCTATACAAAAGAAAGGGAAAAACAAAACCTGGATTGCTTATTACGATTTTTTAAGGGAGTTCGCTGATGTTTCATACGCTTATTGCATAACAGCCCATAAGTCTCAAGGAAGTACATATGAGGTTTCTTTTGTAATGGAGGATGACATTAATATGAACTGGGACGTGATTGAGAGAAATAGAATTAAATATACAGCATATACAAGGGCAAGCAAAAAACTTTATGTGCTGAAAAAGTTTTAGAATTTTTCGGAAATATTTTTTTAGCTCGGTCTATCCAATTAATCTTGCGCTGTCATTCCAAAAACAAGAAACAATCAACATTTAGGGGTATATAAAGTCCAAAATCGGTAATATGAAACTTGTAGACGCACTTAGAACCAAGAACACCACCACGGAAAATGGGATGACAACCAACTCATCTTCTTTGAATGCTTGTGTAGATTTATTCTTCATGATTGGTGCTATGAGGGGACAGGATAAGCAAAGACTTATTGCAAACTTCTCACTTGCGTTTCACGAAGATCCACTTACAGCCATGAGAATTCTTTTTTGGGTAAGAGACATCAGAGGCGGAGCAGGTGAAAGACAGATCTTCAAGGACATTATTACATATTTAGCAAGCGACAACCCAGAGATACTAGGAAAAAACCTACATCTCATCCCAGAATTTGGAAGATGGGATGATTTACTTTCTCTAATTGGTACCAAGCTCGAAGCACCGGCATTAGGCCTAATAAAGAGCGGTCTAGAAAGTGAGAACGGGCTTTGCGCTAAATGGATGCCTAGAAAGGGTCCGGTAGCAAACAGACTAAGAAATTTCTTAGGATTCACGCCTAAGCAATATAGAAAGACACTGGTCGGTCTCACAAATGTTGTCGAGCAGGCTATGTGTGCTAAAGATTGGGAGTCTATTGAATATGGTAAGCTTCCTTCAGTAGCAGCTGCAAGATACACCAAGGCATTTCAAAAAAACGATTTAGAGAGATATAATTTATATCTTGAGAAACTAAGGTCTGGTGAGGAGAAAGTAAATGCTGCTGCAGTCTATCCTTATGATGTGACCAAAACCCTCAAGCACGGAGATGCAGACTTTGCCTCTGAGCAATGGAAAGCACTTCCCGATTATATGGAAGGAAGCGAAGAAAGGATTCTTCCAGTCGTTGACACCTCAGGTTCAATGTGGACACCCGCTGGTGGAAATTCTAATGTTGATTGCTTGGATGTTGCGATCTCTCTGGGGATGTACATTTCTGAAAGAAACGTGGGAGCATTTAAGGACTCATTTGTAACTTTCTCTGCTAACCCAGAGATTCAGCTATTGAAGGGTGATTTAAAGTCGAGGTTTTACCAATTATCTAGAGCTGCTTGGGGTATGAACACGGATCTCCAAAAGACCTTTTCACACATATTGGATCAGGCAGTGAAAAATTCTGTACCTGCATCTGAAATGCCAACGAAGATCTTGATCCTCTCCGACATGGAATTCGACAATGCGACAAGGGCTAACTCTTACTGGAATAACACTGATACTTTAGAGTGGAATCCTACTGCACAGGAAATGATCAGAGAGATGTATGCTGAAGCAGGATACATAATGCCTTCCATCATCTACTGGAATATCCAATCCAGGGGTGGTAATGTGCCGGTTTCTTTCACCGAATCTGGTACAGCTTTGGTAAGTGGTTTCTCTCCAGCAATTCTTAAAAGCATCTGCAAGGGTGAAATAATTTCACCACTTCAAGTGATGAACGAAACTATTCTTTCTGAAAGGTATAAAGACATTATAATTTAATTCAAGATGGCAGATATAGATATAGAACCGGAAGAGTATTGGTACTCATGCTCTGAATCCGAAAGAGAGGAGTTAGCAAAAACGGTAGTTCAGGAAGGATATATTTCAGACCTACTTCTTGAGATGGTTAAAAAAGGTAGAACAACATCATTTGAACCCGAAACCTATACTGAGCAAGAAATTGTAAGGTTGTTTAATGCCATTTGGGATAGTAAAGGATTTATTGAGCAAAAGCATATTGACGAAATATTTAAAAGCTTAAGAGAACAAAGAGTTCTTTGAAAATATTAGGTTTCTTACAGCAAGTTTTATACTATTTTATAAGAGTTACAAAAAGAAACCTGTGAAAGGATCGGTACAGCAAACATATTCTATGCTAGATTCAGAGTTAGTTGTAGTACAGCGCAAGCTTACTCTCTAACGAGACCCGGAGATCAGTGACCTGGTTGAAAACTAAAATCACGACGTCAACTTCTCATTGACGTAAAAAGAGATATAGCTGCAGAGCCTAATAATACTAATCACGATCCTGTTTTTTTAAATCCACATTTCTAACGATTTGTGGATTTTTTTTGGAAACAACCTTGGCATTTAGACTAAAAAGATTGTTGTAAACTTATAAGAGCTAAAGTTAAGAATAACCGATGGATGATTTTGAAAAAATAAAGGTCGATGTTAATTTCATTGATGGGCCAAGGGTTGAAATACTAGACACACATTCCCATGAATACCTGGTTGAGATTTATGAAAAAATGGGTGATGAGTGGGCTTTAGTTTATGCTCACCACGAGAACCATCACCCATTTACCTGGTTTAAATATTTAAGAAAGTTTAGGACCCGGTGGAGAATTAAAGTTTGGGGTTTGGAAAACGGATTACCTGTACTTCTTTATCAGCACACATACAACGAAAGGGGTAAAAACGTCCTCCTAAGATTTGATCATGATTCTTATAAGATAAGTTTAGAATGGCTTCATAAAGCTGAACAATTCAAAATTAACACCGGTAGCTTTGTGTTAGTTGAATCCAAGTTTGCAGAAAGACTTAGAAAAGATTATGCTGGTGGAATTACTATTATTACCAAGCAAAATGATATTAAGGGGTTTTGTAATCGTAATAGGATATATGCCTGTTTCGAAATAGGTAAGCATGACATCCAAAGTAACATGTGGGATTTTTGGGAATCCAAAGGAATCTTTGAAAACCATGCTTCCTATTATGATAGTTGGCACCACCCACACAATTGGATCGGTTTAAAAAACGAAAACATATTTGACGATATTTTAGGACTATGAGCATAATATTAGGTGTAAGTTATTCCTCCCACGACACTGCAATTGCACTTTTGAAAGACGGTAAGATTCTTGGAATTTATGAGGAAGAGAAACTTACTGGGGTTAAGGCTTGCTTTAATGTTTGGGCACCACCAACTGGAGCACTACAAATAATAAAGGATGAATTTGGGATAGAGCTATCAGACATTGACAAATTTGCTTTAGCTTCTTTTTATAAGAAAGACTTTGTGAGAGAAAACTCCCACGTTATGTCTGGTAAAACAATTGAGGTTTCCCACCATACTTCTCACACTCTTGGAAGCTATTTGACTTCTGGGATGTCTGGAAAGGTGCTAAGTATATCTCATGATGGTAAGGGAAATAGAAGTCGTGGAAAAATACTTCTGTGTGAAGACGGATCTTACGAAGAGATACACTCCCAACACATTCCAACAACCGCTTCACTCGCAGGACTTTGGGCAGCAACAACTTTTTATCTTGGGTGGAAAATGTTGAAGGACGAGGGGAAGGTTGTAGGATTAGCAGCACACGGAAAATATAACGAGAGATTTTATTCATTTATTAAAAGCTGCATCCATTATGACGGTAACTTTAACTTCCGTCCAGCTAACTTTGAAAGTCTTTTCCATTATGTATGTACACATGTATACAGACCAGAAGGTGTATTTGGGGATAAACAAAAAAGGGCTGATTTTGCATATTGCTTACAGCTGGTGACTGAAGAATGTATGAGGGATCTTCTTGTTGACGTCAAAAATAAATATCCGGAGTATACTAAGGTTTGTTTTTCAGGAGGTCTTTTTGCGAATGTTAAACTCAACATGTTTATTAACGACCTTGGACTTTTTGAAGAGATTTACATACACCCAGCAATGTCTGATAGTGGATTGGCTTTGGGGGCTGCATTAAAGGTTGCACTTGATCTTGGAGAGATAAATGGTCCCTTCAAGTTAGAAAACGCTTTCCTTGGACAACAGCACTCAAAGAACGCTTGGGATAGAATAATAGAGGAGCACAGATCAGAGGTTAGTGTAGAAGAGATGACTTATGAAAAAGTTGGAGGGCTTGTTAATGACGGGTATGTCGTTGGGGTTTTTGTTGGGAGAACGGAGTATGGACCGAGGGCACTTGGCAACAGAAGTATAGTAGTAAAGCCCACAGATAAGGATACTCACAAAAGGCTTAACGAAAAACTTAGAAGGACCGAAATCATGCCCTTTGCTCCATCTGTTCTGGAAGAGCATGCTGATGAAATATTCGACATAAAGCAATCAAGATATACAGCTGAATTTATGACCTTGTGTTATGATACCAGGAAGGAATGGTTGCAAAAGATTCCTGCAGTAGTACATGATGTAGATGGCACTGCAAGGCCCCAAATTGTAATTAAAGATAAGAATCCAAGCTTCCATAAAATAATATCTGCTTATAAGGAGATATCAGGAATTCCGGTGGTTTTGAACACTTCACTTAATGCTCATGGAGAGCCAATTAATAACTACCCAAGTCAGGTCATTAAGCACCTACTGGATGATTCCATAGATTTTATAGCTACCGAGGATTATATCATAAGAAAATCTACAACTTAAGCAGATGCTATCGTCAGCATGTAACTTTATAATACTAATAGCGATCCTGTTATCTTAAATCCCCATTTCTAACGATTTGGAGATTTTTTTATCAGAAACTTTATAGTTTAGAATCTGTATAAATACTATTACCTAGATATTATGGAAAAAAATATACCTCTTTTTAAAGTTTTTATGTCAGAAAATGCAGCACCAGAGGTTGCAAAAGTTCTTAATAGCGGATATATTGGACAGGGTCCCAAGGTGGATGAATTCGAGAGCGACCTAAAGAATTTCTTTAACAACGACTATGTGTCCGCCTTAAATTCTGGAACTTCTGGACTACATTTGGCTTTGCACCTCCTTAAAAAACCATCGGAAAAAACCCAAGTTTTTGATGGTATGGCTTCTAGAAAATCGTTTTGGCCTGGCATCGAACCTGGAGATGAGGTTTTAGCTACCCCTATGACTTGCACTGCTTCCAATTGGCCTATTTTGGCTAACGGATTATCTATTAAGTGGGTTGATATAGATCCATTGACATTAAATATGGACCTTGATGATTTAGCTAGAAAAATAACTAGCAAAACCAAAGTAATCATGTTGGTACATTGGGGCGGATATCCTAACGACCTAGACAAGATAAAGAAAATCCAGGAGGAAGCTTTTTCTAGGTATGGATTTAAACCAGCAGTTATAGAGGATGGTGCCCATTCTTTTGGATCTAGGTACAAAGGAAAGTTAATAGGAAACCACGGAAATTTGACAATGTTTTCTTTCCAAGCTATTAAACACATAACTTCTATCGATGGTGGAATACTTATATCACCCCACAGGGATTTACATCATAGAGCAAAACTTACCAGATGGTATGGTATAGATAGAGAAAGTGACAGGAAAGATTTTAGGTGTGAAGCTAACATAGATGAATGGGGTTTTAAGTTTCATATGAATGACGTTTGTGCAACTGTTGGTATAGAAAACCTAAAGCATGTAAACTCAATTTTAAACAAGCATAGAGAAAACGCTAGTTACTACGACCAAACCCTATCTAGGGTTTCTGGTGTAAATTTAATGGAGAGGAAAGAAGGGTTTGAATCTGCTTTTTGGATTTATTCGATGATAGTGGATGACAGAGATGGATTTTATAGGTGGATGGACGATTGCGGAATATCAGTATCCCAGGTTCATGAAAGAAATGATAAGCACACATGTGTAAGTAATTATCGTACTGCATTACCCACACTCGATAAGACAATTGGTCGTGTCGTTTCAATTCCCGTTGGCTGGTGGGTAACAGAGGAACAAAGAGAATATATTGCTGATTGCATAAAGAAAGGGTGGTAAATCTAAGTAAACTAACTGAAGAGGACCTAGATTTTGTCCTTGATATCCGTAACGGTTACTCTACAAGAAATAATTTAGAAAACGATCTGGTTTTTTCTATTGAAGAGTGTAAATCATGGTTTATAAAAAATAACCCCAAATGGTTTGTAGTAAACTCTAAGGGGATCAGGGTTGGATATTTCAGAACCAACGGTACAACTATTGGATGTGACATTCATCCCAAATTCAGACGGAATGGATTTGCTAGAGCAGCCTTTTTAGAGTATTTAAAAGATAAAAGTTATGCGGACCTTTGGGTATTTGGGGATAACTTTGCAATCGATCTCTACACAAGTTTAGGATTCGTGAGAACTGGAGAATCAAAAAAAATTAGGAGCAGGGATTATATTCGGATGGAATGGGTAAAGCAGGGATGAACAACTTTCTTTTAATCATAGGGGCACATCAAGATAACCCAGCAAAACTTTCTCACATATTGAATTTGCTTGGTTACCTTAAATTTGAAGGGGTGGATGTTTGTTTTAGCACACATTCAGCATATGGGTTAAGCGAAATATCAGAGTTAAGCAAATACGTTTGTTACGACGAAAACAATTTATTCATCACTCCAAATGATATAATTAATTCATTAGATCTTATCGGCTTGGAAAAATTTGATGATAGATGGGTTGAGTGGTATCAAATAGAAAATAACGGACCGGTTTATTTGAAAAGCTACATTTCTGGGGCACCCCATCAAAGATCAGCTCTAAAGATAGTTAAAAATGGAGTAGATGTAGCAGCTGCCAATGGATATAAATGGGTTGGGTATTTGGAATATGATTTTTCTATCCCAGAGATGAGCTTTAGCACAATAGTAGATTCAATCATTGGGAAGCTACAGTCTTCTAACAAAAGGTCATATTTACTTTGGAATGGAGGTGCTGTTAACTTTATGTATGGTGGTTTTTTTATATCAGACGTTGGACTTCTAGCGAACAACAAAGATTTTAACTCTGATTGGTTCTCATCCAAACAAAATTGGATATCATCATTTGGTAACAAATTTTTTGAAACTACCATTGAGGGATTTTTGAAGGGTAAAGGCGGTGAAGAGGCTTTAATAGAGGATAAGGACGAATTTTTCATACACAACTGGGGTACTTTGGATAAGGGACTAAATATGTTTACCTTTGGTGACTCGAAATACAATAGAGAAATTGAAAAACTTGGGATTCTAAACCACTTCATTCTATCTTTTTATGCTTCAAAGGGACCGAACAGCTATAATCTGGGAGTATGGGCTTATAATAGACACACCTCCTGGGATTTTGAAATACCCCACCTTTCAATTAAAGATTCGTCCGGGATTACAAATCTAGAAAATATAGTTCTTGGACCTGGTTCTTGGTACAACATAAAAAATATTAATCTGTCTCACATTAATGTAGATACTTATTTCGAACTAAAATATTCGTTTAGAAATTCTCAGGGGTCTGGAACATATAAAGCCCATCAAAAAATAAATTCTAGGGATTTAGAAAAGCTTTATAGGGTAAGGATGGTGGAAATCCCAGAATAATCCATTAAATTTGCAAAAAACAGGGGATAGAAAGAAACTTTTTAACCAATGTGATATATAATTATAACAATCTTCATCTGAATGAAACATTTAAATCAAATATCGTGCAATTGGACAACGGGTTCTTATCCGCTGAAAAATAATCCACGCTTTGGGTTTAGGTGAATATTTTAGAGGAAGTCTAGATATATCTAAACCCAAATCCCTTAAAGGATTTGGGTTTTTTTATGTCTCTCAGTTTTTTTAATTATCAACAAAGATTAAATTTGCTGAACATAAATGGGGCTGAATGGAATTGACAGGAGGCGAACGTTCTTTGAATTGCAGGCAGAGTTAGCATTGGAAACTCTTTAATAACCTATGTAACTTTTTAAATGGCGAAAATCCATTTTTCGTTTTGGCAGGACTAGGTTCTGTTGAGACAGCTGAAGTTGCTCTTGCAGCCTAAGCGATGGGAGGTAACATCCTAGGAACAGAAAGTTACAATTGCGGGAATAAGGGTTAACAGTACCGCTTTCGGAGAATGATCAGTAACCCTGAGGACTTCGGTCCAATACCCTTAAGATCGCTGCTAGCGTTCTCCACTGAGTCACATCACATATCTCAGTCAAAAAATAGGTGATAAAGTTTTGTTAGTTTAGAAAAACTAACTAAGCCTGTGAATGAGATTCTCTGGGTGTGCCTAGCTGGACGCGGGTTCGAATCCCGCCAGCTCCACAACTCGTTGAGAAACGAAAAGATTGATTATTTTCAAATTTCGTTGGAAACACTTCCAGCAAGATATGATAAAATGTAATAATCAATAAGTTCTTTGAAATATTGGAAATGTCTAAGTGCCTCCGTAGCTCAATTGGCTAGAGCACCTGATTTGTACTCAGGGGGTTGAGGGTTCGATTCCTTCCGGAGGCTCTGATCAGGTTTTCGGTGTAAAGCCCTTCGGGGCACCTTAGTCAAAATCCTACCCATGTCCACTGTGTGGTAGGGCTAATGTGGAACAAAACCGAACATGGAGAGGTGGCAGAGTGGTCGAATGCTCCAGTCTTGAAAACTGGCGTACGGCAACGTACCGGGGGTTCGAATCCCTCCCTCTCCGCCAAAAAAATCGTAGTACCGAAAGGGAACAAGGTGAAAGGCGCACTCACCGCAGGTTAAGCGATATCCTGCAAATGCCGGGGTGGCGAAATTGGTAGACGCACTAGACTTAGGATCTAGCGCCTTACGGTGTGTCGGTTCGAGTCCGACCCTCGGTACTAAAAGGATGCATACAGCAATTTTTTAAGATACATGCAAATATCCAAAAAGCATCCTGTTTTTTGGGCTCATAGCTCAGTTGGTTAGAGCAACTGACTCATAATCAGTAGGTCGCAGGTTCGAGCCCTGCTGGGCCCACAATCTTGCCCTTTCGTCTAATTGGCAGGACAGCGGATTTTGGTTCCGTCAGTGTTGGTTCGAGTCCAGCAGGGGCAACTAAGGAAGGGTGCTTATTCACAGAGGCAAGGATTTGGAAAAAGACGGGAGGCTTGGTACCGGTGTGAAACGGGCAAATACAAGTACTCGCCAGATTTCCCTTCCTTTAATTATATCGCGGGATGGTAGCAGAGGTAGCTCGCCAGGCTCATAACCTGGAGGTCGGAGGTTCGAATCCTTCTCCCGCAACTAAGGTCTTCAAAAGGGCCCTTTTGGGCCCGGACCTTTCTATTCCTCCATAGCTCAGTTGGTTAGAGCGGTTGACTGTTAATCAATAGGTCCCTGGTTCGAGCCCAGGTGGGGGAGCAAAAGCGGAAGTAGCTCAGTTGGTAGAGCATCAGCCTTCCAAGCTGAGGGCCGCGGGTTCGAATCCCGTCTTCCGCTCCAAAGTCGGAGTAGCTCAGTGGTAGAGCAAGTTAGTTAAAACTAACCGTGACGCAGGGTTCGATTCCCACCTCCGGCCCAAAAATAAATTAATCCAATTGTCTAACATTAAAGAAAAAATAGAAAACTCGGGCTATTACAAGTTCCAGGGAATTGCTCCCGAGGGATTTATCCTATTGCCTGAGAGTGTCATAGAAGATCTCAAAGAATTTGACAATTGGAAAGAATTTAAGCTTCAAGGAGCTGTTTGGTTAGAAGAGAGATCTAAAAAAGCTTTAAAATAAATTCGGGAAGTGGCGCAGGCGGTAGCGCATCTGGTTTGGGACCAGAGGGTCGCAGGTTCGAGTCCTGTCTTCCCGACAACAATTTTTATTATGAGAAGTTGGAAACCATCTTTGGATTTTTATAATAGTCTAGAACCAGTCAGCGATCAAAGAAAAGATCAAGCTCAAAGGATCTCGGGAATCATAGAGTTAAACCACCTGAAAGAAATTGAGGTTATAGAAACCGGAGCAAGCCAATCTTTTGATGACGGATGCTTTGGACTTTTGTTTGCTCATTTGGCTAAAGAGAGTGGTGGTAAATTTTCCTCCGTTGATGTGGATGAGGATATTTCATCCAGAAGCATTCAGCTCTATAAAGATCACCTCCCAGATTTTGAGGGTCTGGTAAATTCAACCATGGACTCTGTGGATTTCCTTATGAGCTATGAAGGATCCCCAACAATTGTACATTTGGATTCTTGGGACTTTGATATCTATAACCCAGAGCCTTCCATGCTTCATACTTTTTTGGAGTTCAGAGCTATTGAGGAGAAGATGGAAGAAGGTTCCTATATCATAATCGATGACAACTTTGTAAGGGGAACTTTTATTTACTGGAACATCTTTAGCGGTGGTGAGGTTATCGAGAAAAGAGAATTTGAGGTTGAACATGAGATCTTTGGGAAAGGTTCTTTGATTTACCACTATTGCAAAAGAAGCGGTTCAAACTGGGAAATTGTAAGCGATCTCTTTGAAGATGGACCACACAGATATACTAATCAAAAATTGGTAATAAGGAAAAATTGGTAGGTGGCCGAGTGGTTAAAGGCGGCAGACTGTAAATCTGCTCTCTCCGGAGTACGGCGGTTCGAATCCGTCCCTACCAACAATTTGCTTCAGTAGCTCAGCTGGTAGAGTACCGGTCTCCAAAACCGAGGGTCGTGGGTTCGAATCCTACCTGGCGTGCTAAGATAAATAAGATATGTCCGGTATTAATAGTTTCTTTGAATCCATATTTTGTGTCAATCTAGATAGGAGGATTGACAAGTGGGAAGAATCTCTTTTAGAGTTCGAAAAATGGGGCATAGAAAATGTCCAACGGTTTTCTGCTTATGACGGAAAAAAATTGAATTCAAAAGAAACCTCAATTAAAACATCCGAACTGGGTCTGGTTCTTTCCAACATTGATATAGTCGAAAAATGTCTTCAAGAAAATTCTAACAATCTATTAATTCTTGAGGATGATTGCTACTTTACCCCAGAGATTCAATCCTTTGTTGAATTGAGCCAACAAATTCCAGATGACTGGGATCTTTTATACTTTGGCGGTAATCACAATTCGCATAAAGGGGTTGATCCTCCGATTCAAGTATCGAAAAACTTAGTTCAAGTGCATCATACATTCTCAACTCATGCTGTTGGTATTAACAAGAAATTCTTTAGAACATTCTTAGATCGGATATCTAAAAAGAATGCACCATTAGACGTGATGCTTACTGATTTACAAAAGGGATGTAAGGCATATTGCTTTTCTCCGTCAATTGCATTTCAGAGGGTTGGGTTTAGTGATATCCAAATGCAAAATATGGATTATCATAGATGGATAAAATAATGGCGAGGTACCCAAGTGGTTAAGGGATCGGTCTGCAAAACCGCTATTCGCCGGTTCGAATCCGGCCTTCGCCTCAAAAATAAAAATACATATGCTACTCAAAAATTATCTACAAAGATCCCTATGGAATAATCTTCAGAATTTATGGCTTCAGTTTAAAGCATGGGGATTCTCCAAAAAACCAATATCTGGAGAAAGAAAAGCCTTTCCACCAGAAGGGTATGAGGTTGTTTTCGAGGACGATTTCAAATCAAAATCCCTTAACACCAATGAATGGAGATATGGACATGCCTGGGGATTTTTCCACCCAAATCAACTTTGGAGATATTGGACCAAAGATGCTGTGGAACCAACCAATAGCGGACTTCGTTTAGAAAATAAATATCTACCCAAGGAAATCATAAAAAAAGATTTGCCGAGCTGGATGCAGAAACCAGATATGCCTGACGAATTTACAATCCCATGGGCTGTCGGTCTTATAAGCTCTAAGAGAGCATTTAAATTTGGTTGGATAGAAGCTGAAATAAAATTGCCGAAGGAGAAGATGCAGTGGGCTGCTTTTTGGACCTGTGGATTGGATACCTGGCCACCTGAAATAGATATTTTTGAATCCTACACGGACTTAGACGTAAACGACATTATTTTAAGACCTAATATACATTGGGGAAATACTGATGATGGATCAAAGAAAGATTATGGTGCTCCGAAAATAGCGGTGAAGGATCCCTCTGATAGGTTCGTTCAATACGCAGTACACTGGACTGATAAGTTTATAAAGATCTATTATGATGGTCAATTGGTACAAATTTGTAACAATAAGGAAATGCTTAAGAACAACTCTGCTGAACAGTATCTTGTTGTTAACAACGGTCTTCACGAGCCTAGGGAGGGTCACGAGCCAACAGAAGGTGTAGCAGAAGTCAGAAATCTAAAAGTTTACCAGAAAAAGTCGTAGGCATTTCCAATTATATCTTAGATTTGTGGTATGGTCCGGTGATGGAATCGGTAGACATGAAAGACTTAAAATCTTTTGAGCAGTAATGCTCGTGCGGGTTCGAGTCCCGCCCGGACTACTTTTTAAATACTTAAAATGAAATTCAGGGTAAGCTACATTTTGCCAACCGGACTGGGGGGAACACTCAATATGTTTATTGATGCACCCAACTCAACTATTGCAAAAGAAATAGCAGCATCACAATTACCTAGTGGGTCAAAAATACAAACTCCGGTGCCCGCTTAATTTAATTTCAAATTATTTTCAAAATAGCATTTAAAATCCATTTTTCAGCAGATAAATAAATAAAAATCCCACAATCAAAATGACCCCTCCTTCCTCCCCAAACGATCACAAAGAATTTAATTCCGAAAAAAACCAGCCACACATTACTCCAAGTTACGACATTTACGGGGAGCATTTTTCAGAGATATTAGAGGAACAAGTTAATGAAGAATCAGACAATAAGAGGGACGACTGGGACTCTTTTGGTGACCTCATTTTATTTATTTAAGTAAAATCTCTCTTTATAAATGGCCTCTAAATAAGAGGCCTTTTTTGTGCCTCGTTTTTTCAATGCGGGAAACAAATCTACTATTGCAGATACAAAGTTTTACAAATCTTTATGAATATGCAATTCAGAATTATCGGAAACCCATTCAGAAATAGGATGTGGAGAAGGATCTCTAGTTTAGCTCAGAGAAAGATCAAAGAAACTGAGGATTCAATAATTGACGTGAAATATGTAACTTTCCCAAGCCCATATTGCCTTCTTGTAAGATATGATGTAATTAATGTAACTGAGAAATATGAAATAGTTATACAGGGTGATTTTGTTGACAGATACAAAGAGTGGAAGGAAAAGGTAGAACCCCAATTTGGTATTGTGGATGAAAAACAATTGGAGATTATAATAAGAGCAAATCACCAGAATGCGAAAAAAATAGGGAGCGAAAAAAAATAAATTTATGAAATACGTAAGTATAGATTTAGAAACAACCGGGCTGGATACTGAGAATTGTCAGGTCTTAACTATTGGTGCAGTCATAGAGACACTAATAACATTCAACCCATGGATGAATTACCATCCTTCCACGCAGCTATCCTGCACCGAAGAATTGACGGCGAACCATTTGCTATTAATATGAACAGGGATATCATTGAGTCCATTGTTTATTACCAAACAGCAGAAGATGATTCGGAGAGACATGACTTAGAAAGAATGAAGGGAATGAGATTTCTTCAGGAGGATGAGGTTGCAAAAGAATTTTACTATTGGTTAGCTGAAAATGATTTTGTAAACATTAGTGAGCCCAACGGCGGATATGTTACCATGAGAAGTGGAAAGAGGATACCCGCAATTACTAACAAGACACAGCCGATCCACATCACTGCAGCAGGAAAGAACTTTGCTACCTTTGATCTTAAGTTCTTGCTAAGATTGCCGAGATGGAAACAGCTTATCCGTGTGAGGGGGAGAGTAATGGATCCGAGCGTTCTATTTACAGATTGGAAAAACGATGAATCTTTGCCGGGACTTAGCCTCTGCAAGGAGAGAGCAGGCCTTCCTAAAGACGTAACACACGATGCAGTAGACGATGCAAAAGATGTCATTGCATTGTTTAGAAAATCTTATATTTAAGAAAACAAAGGCCCCGTAGTTCAACGGATAGAATACGAGTTTCCTAAACTTTAGATCCGGGTTCGATTCCCGGCGGGGCTACTAAAAGCGAACAATATGATTGATTTTCCGCTATTGAGTTTTATGCTTATGTGTGCCTTTGTCTTAATGGTAGTAGTATTCCAAGTTTTTAAGTGGGGTCATGATAAAGAGCAGAGAGGAGAAAGAACCGACTTTATGGGAAGACCTAATAACCACCCCGGTAAAGAGAAAGAGGGTAATAGAAACTACTCTACTGGTCACCCAGGTAAGGAGGAAATGGACTAAACCGTAAACATATGGCAAGAAAAAAAGAGACAAAACCTATCTTGGTTGTTAGGTTTCCTATGGGAAGCGTAAGCTCCAAACAGGTTGAAGAGGTTGCATTTGAGGACCTGCAAAGAAAAATGAATGACTACCACGTAGTTGGGTTAAGAGACACTTCTGTATCTAGGATAGAATTTGAATGCTACAATTCAACACACACTGATTTGGAATTTTCTGAATTAAGAGAATTGTTGCTAGATGCTGTTAGAAAAGCAGCTGATGAAGAGGAGATCCAAAAAACCATCAGAGAAAAAGCCCTCACAGAAATGATGAGACTGGACCAAGAGATGGGACTTAATGACGATCCGCCGAAGGAATCAAAGTACAAGATCAAGGTATATTCTGCATTTCCAGGAACTGGTAAATCTACATATTCTGAAATTTCGGATTTAAATGTTTTGGATTTAGATAGCTCAATATTCCCAAAAGATGATTTCCCAGCAAACTACATCAGGCATATAGAGGAAAAGATTAATGATCCATCTGTAGACCTGATCCTGGTATCATCTCACAAGACAGTAAGGGATGCATTGGAAAAAAACAACATTCCATTTGTTCTAGTTTATCCAAAGAGATCACTAAAGGACGAGTACATCAGAAGATTTAGGTTCAGAGGAAATCCAGAATCCTTTATTAACCTCCTTGATGAATATTGGGACGAATGGCTAAACGAAATGTCATGTCAGAGGAACTGCGAGAGAGTGGTTTTGGACTCTAATATGTACCTTACTGAAATTATGCCTGATACACAATCAAAAGAATAATTTAAAAAAATAAAAGAATGGAAAACAAATTAGCAGAAAGACCTTTTATCTTTAGATATTTAGACGCTTATGCACCAGTAGCCCAGGAGTCAGAGGGACAAACAATCTGGATGCAAGAAATGAAAAAATATGCAGATAAGGTTGAGTTGGATCCTTATGGAACTGCGGTTGCTACAATTTATTCTAGAAATGGGGATTTGCAAAATCCAGACGCTCCTAATGTTGTAATTGAAGCACATTGTGATGAGATTGCTTGGATTATTACAAATATTGAAAAAGAGGGATATATTAGGGTAAAAAGACACGGCGGGTCTGACAATATGATTGCTCCTTCCAAAGATGTAATTATTCATACCCACGAAGGTCAAAAAATACCGGGAGTGTTTGGATGGCCAGCAATCCATACTAGGAAAAATTACGTTGAGGAAGGGCCAGACCAGCATGAGCTTTGGATTGATACCGGTATGGAAAGTAAGGATGACGTTATATCTGCAGGAATTGAGGTTGGGTGCCTTGTAACATTTAACGACCCTCTCAGAGAGATGGGAGATTATTGGGTTGGAAGATCACTTGATAATAAAATCGGCGGGTACATTATCGCCGAGGTATCTAGAAGAATACACGAAGAAAAAATCAGTCTACCATTTAATCTCATTGTAGTTAATTCTGTGCAGGAGGAAGTTGGTTTATACGGTGCTAAAATGATAGCCAAAAAATTGGATGCCTCCTTAGCACTGGTACATGACGTTTGCCACAACACAAACACTCCAAGGATCGATAAATCAAAGGATGGAGATACCAAAGGAGGTGATGGGCCCTGCATTGAATACACCGCTCAGAACCACAGGAAGATCAATGCTAAGTTAAGACAAGTAGCAGCCGATAACAACATCCCCCTCCAGCTTACTGTAGGATCGTATGGCAATGACACAATGGCTTTCTTTTTGGAAAACATACCAACAGCAATCCTTGCAACTCCTTTGAAATATATGCACACAACCGTGGAGATGGCGCACAAGGAAGACGTTTCAAATGCTATTAGACTTTATGTTGAATTTCTCAAGGTGATTGACAACAAATTTATTTTGGATATACACAACCAAAAAGCATAACAACCGAAACTAATCATCCTCCGTGACGTAGAAATCTAAAACAAAGTCATGGAGGATTTATACATTCAAATAGTCCAGGAGATTCTTGGAAATCCTGGAAAAATGATATCTGCAAGTAAAAGCACTTATGCTCGAGCATTCCCAGACCATATCATTGTTTTTAATTCAAATATCTTTGTGGGAAAAACTAAAATATGGTATGGTGATTTAGATGTCACAGAATCGATGGATAAATTAAAAGAGATTTCTGAAGCAATCGGATCCCCCGTTCATGTCCTTCTCGAGATGGATGGTAGATTTGATAAGGAAATAAATCCTTCTCTTGACAATTTCATTGCCAAGATATTTCCTAAAGGTAAAGTATCAATACATCCCGTATTACAAGAAAGAATAGATCGGGGGGAATTAAGTATTTAATCTATGGTATCCTCAATATGTGACATCTGCTCAAATAAATGTTTCGGAATCGACGGATATGACGGAAGCTGCTGTTCGGTGGAGAACAGGGACTATATTATTGGTCCAATTAGAGATTCAGATGAATTTATAGAAAGACTAAGCGATCACTTGGGAAGACCGATATCTTGGGATTCTGTTTTCATGAAATATGAAGCAGGGAGCCAAATATTTCCAGGCAAAGAGGCTTGGCAAAATCAAGAAAATTACCCTGCCCTAAGGGTAAACTTCAACAATCCGAAACTTCCGTGTATTTTCTACAATACATCGCTAAAGTTTTGCACGGTTCACAATATTAGACCTCAGACATGCAGGGATTATTCCTGTGACTACCTCAAAGAACAAACTGGCACAAGCACTCAAACTGAATTAGCTGGGCCAAAGCCAGAATCTGGAGGACCCTTCGAGATATGAAAGTAATTTTTTTAGATAATGACGGGGTTATTTGCTTGGCAAATAACTGGGGGACCAGGTATAAAAAACAAAAGAAGTTTTATACCGAAAGTAATCCTCGACCAATTAACAGCGAGATTCCGGTGAATCTAAGATTCGATAACTTTGATCCAAAAGCTGTTAAAGTACTAAACTGGATATTAGAAAAATCCGGGGCTGAGATTGTGGTAAGCTCTGATTGGAGATTTCATGCCACCTTAGATGAACTTGGTGAGTATTATGAATCACAAGGCATCAAGAAACGTCCATATGCAGTCACTGAGAGATTCCACTATACCAATTGGGTTGAGGAAGGGTTCCTTCCAGAAAATCACTCAGACTTTCCTTGGAGTCGGGTTGATGATATGGAACAACAGAGGTATTTTGAAATCACGAGATGGCTAAGCAAAAATCCTTCGGTTACTAATTGGGTAGCTATTGATGATCTGAATATGGGAATTAATATTAACACCACTTACGGAGAGATGGAAAGAGAATGGGGTCTTAAAAACTTTGTGTGGACCCCCAGAGACTGGGAGGGAGTTAAGCAATCTGGTGTAAAGGATAAGATACTAAAATTCCTAATATGAAAGAGATCGTAGCCACAATAGTTGCAATAGCCCTAATAATTTTAAATATCTATGTCGTCTTTTATTGGGATGATTTCAGGGATGCTGATTAACGATATATAAGCCAATGAAACACATTCGGCTATTTGAGGACTCGATTGGAAACCTGGGATATCCCTCGGGAAAATTCTCAAGCTGGCCAAAGAAAAAGCATTATAGAGGTGTTAGAATATTAAGATCCCTTGACCATAATGATGATCGGAAAGAAATTATAGACCTTATTAAAAAGTATCATAAAGAAAAGGGATGGTTTGAACATACCTCTAATAAAACTAATATTGACAGCCCTGATTTCAAAATTCCTTACGACACCCATTGGTTCGAACTAATAAGACCTGACGGGAAGAATGAGGTCATATTCTTTGACGACTTTGATGGTGGTTATGGGGATTCTGCAGGTGATGGGTTTGTGAGCGCCACTACCTTTGATGAGAAATACGAGTTTACTATGGGTGCTTACAATTTTAACGATGAGATTGAAGTCGACCCGGATTCATTAGATTGGTAAATCATCAATTTGCACGAAATTTTTTGGATTAACCACAATATAAAAGACATAATAAATCACATATGTCTATTAACACATTTGAGCAATTTACGGAAAAAGCTTGGGCTATTTTTAACATAGCAATAAAGGACTACCATAAGCATGATAATGTTGATTCTGAGATGGAATCACCACATCAAAGTGGCACTATTGAGCATTCACTATACACAAAGAATTGGATAGACACTGTTCAGTGGCACCTAGAGGATATTATAAGGGACCCAGAAATAAATCCATCGGAAGCTTTAGCAATTAAGCGAAGAATTGATAAATCAAATCAGTTTAGGACAGATAAGGTGGAGGAAATAGATTCCTGGTTTTTAGGAGAATCCTATGGCATAGAGATTCAGGAGGAAGCGAAGATCAATACAGAGAGTCCAGCATGGGCAATTGATAGATTAAGTATTTTAGCACTTAAAATCTATCACATGCGGGAGGAAGTAGAAAGAACCGACATCACAAAGTCCCAAGCTGAAAAAGTATCCTATAAGTTATCAGTTCTTGAGGAGCAAAAAAAAGATCTATCAACAGCAGTCCAGGAACTTTTGGATGATATATCACTAGGTAAAAAGTACATGAAGACTTATAAGCAAATGAAAATGTATAATGATCCCCTATTGAACCCTATTCTCTATGGGAAAAATAGTAATAACAAAACGGAAAACTAATACCATGATGGAAAAGAAAACAGTAGGTATAATTGGGAACGGGTTCGTAGGAGAAGCACAGGCTTTTGCTTTTTCTCCGTCCGCAGACGTAAGGATATACGATATAGATCCTCTTAAAGCAACACATAACTTAGAGGAAACACTTGAGCAGGAATTTATTTTTGTTTGCTTACCAACCCCAATGAGACCGGATGGTACACAAGACCTATCTTTTGTAGAGGATTTCTTCGGATCTATATTTCCTCACAAAGACCAGGTTTTTATTATAAAATCTACAATTTTACCCGGTACAACAGAATCTCTTTCCAGTAGGTTCGGTTTCAACATTGTGTTCTCACCAGAATTCCTTACTGAGAGAACTGCTAAGCTAGATATACTTACACAGGCTAGAATTATTCTCGGGGGGAAAGAAGAACTTACTTCGAGGGTAAAGGAGCTTTTCGAAGGGAGGTTCATGAATAGACACTTTATCCTTACAGACTCCAAGACCGCAGAGTATATCAAATATATGAACAACACATTCTTTGCAACAAAGGTCTCTATTTTGAATGAATTCTACAGATTGGCAGAAATCATTGGGGTTAATTGGCAGGATGCAATTCACGGATTTGCCTCTGATGGAAGGGTTGGGGACTCACACCTTCACGTCCCTGGTCCTGATGGATTAAAGGGATACGGAGGAACTTGCTTTCCAAAGGACGTAAATGCCCTCTTAAATTTTGCTGAAAGTAATGGTACTAAGATGAATAGTATTGAAGGTGGATGGATAACCAATCTTGAGGTTAGACCCGAAAAAGACTGGGAAAAAATGAAGGGAAGAGCTGTATCTAACTCGGAGTTGTCTGATAAATAAAATAAATCATCAACGATGGGAAAGATAGAGGAATCCTCGGGAATCGCAGTAGTTTGCAACAACAAATTATTGCTTTGTCATAGCACAAATAGTAAATGGTTTGGAAGTTACATGCCGCCAAAAGGACACATTGAACCTGGTGAGGATGCTGTTGAAGCAGCTTGTAGAGAAACCTTCGAGGAGGTTGGAATTAAGATCTTTCCACACCAACTTGGGAAAAAACACACTATTCACTACACAAGGGGAAAGAAAGTATTTAAGACGGTTTACATATTTGAGTGTTACATCGATTCTTTAGAGGAAGTGGGTCTGAGCAAAGAAATACTTCCGCAGTCAATGCTACAACTTACTGAAGTTAACGACGCTAAGTTCATGGGATACGAGGAGGCAAGTGTCAGAATATTGCCTAGGTACAAAGATCTAATGGACAGTGTTTTAAAACAATAAAAATGGAGAAGCCTAAAGTAATTAATGCAATAGAGTGTCCAAGTTGCAACGTGCCCAAAGGATGGGGTCATGAAATTATCTTTGAGAACAACGAACTCTACTGTGGTAAACTCCTTTGCTTCAAAAAAGGAGCTAAATTCTCGATGCATTACCATATGATCAAGGATGAAACCTGGTACGTCCAAGAGGGGGAATTTATCTACAGGTGGATAGACACCGAATCTGCTGAGGTAAATGAGCAGATTTTAAAGGTGGGAGATTCTGTTAGACAAAGACCTGGACAACCACACCAACTCGAGGCGCTGGAAGACGGGGTGGTTTATGAAGTATCAACGGAACATTTTGATTCAGACTCATATAGAGTTTGGAGAGGGGATTCTCAATAATGAAAATAGCAATTATAGCACACGACGGAAAAAAAGCCTCCATGGTTTCTTTCGTCATGCACAATTTAGACTTCTTTAAAAGGGAAGATGTAGAACTAGTAGCAACTGGCACTACTGGAACACACGTGGAACAAGCTGGTTTAAAAGTACAAAGACTTTTATCCGGACCTCACGGAGGGGATGCTCAAATAGCAGCAATGGCCTCAAAGGGCGAGATAGATCTTATAATATTTTTTAGAGATCCCCTGGGTAAACACCCACACGAGCCAGACGTACAAATGCTCCTTAGGATATGTGATCATCACAACGTTCCACTAGCTACTAATTACTCAACAGCAAAAAGACTGATCAAAACTTTTTAATCAATTAATAAAATGAGCCTAGATAACAAAAGCCAAAATGAGGTTATTTCACTCTTGAAAAAAAGGCACCTTTTGTACTCTGACGTTAGCGAGGAAAGGGCACAAAAAGATCCTTACTGGTATTACAACAAGCCTATGAATAAAAGGGACTATGCAGAATGGATCGAATTTGGGGTCAACTCCATCATGTCTATCGGAAACATGGACAGAAGAAAGGCTGAGATTGAAATGACCTGGATTGAAAGCAAATACCCAGTAAAGGTAGTATAATTATATGATTTCGTTGGGCATATCAGTAGGGCATGACATGGGAGCAGTCCTAATAAAAGACGGCGAAATTGTAATAGGTATCACCGAAGAAAGAATCTCCCGAATAAAAAGCGACGGTGCATATCAGCACATACTTCCGGAGCTTTCAATCAAATACTGCATTGATAACTCCGGAATTTCTTTCGAAGAGATCGATCGATTTATTTATACGACAACGGAGTTACCTGACGACTACTCATCTGAATTTGAAGAAATAACAGGAGGTGTTGTAAGTGGTGAAAGATTAGAATTCATCCCGCACCACTTAGCTCACGCATTTAGCACATTCTATAGCTCTGGGTATGATGAAGCTGCAGTGTTAGTTGTTGACGCTTCGGGTAGCGAGATTTCCCCAGGGTCAAAAGCTAATAAATGGTTCCCTGATATAGATCCATACTCGTTGGAGGAGAATGTTAGGTTAGCAGAAGCAGTTACAATATTTCATTTCCACAAATCCGGATGGGATGAGCTGTATAAAAAATGGATAAAGCTTTCCGATGATGGATATAAAGGTGGTGGTGTTTCTGTTGGAATTATGTATGGTACAGGAGCGAGGCAGCTTGTATATGAACCTGATAAAAATATGTGGCAGGCAGGGAAACTTATGGGACTTGCCTCGTATGCAGATAAGGAGTTTGTAAAAAATTACCCCAACTTTGTTCAGTTTACACATAATGATGCTTTCATACCACAAGGATTTATTGAAAATTCAGTAAACTATAATTCTGATTTTCAAACTAAGGCAAACTGTGCTGGAATTTACCAAAGAGAACAGGAAAGACTCCTTATGTTTTTTACGGAGAAAGCAAAAGAGCTTGTTGGTTCTGATAACCTGTGTGTTTCTGGGGGTTCGTTTCTAAATTGCAATTCGAACGAGCTCATAGAAAAATCAAATTTGTTCAAAAACAAATATTACATTCCATCTTCGGATGATAGCGGAATACCATTAGGCTGTGCTTGGTTTGGTCAAAATTTACCTAAGGGTGAAATGCTTAAACCTTATTTGGGTAAAACCTACAGCGATGAGGAAACACTTAGGGCTTTCTTCAATGCCCCTCTCCCAAATTTGAAATTTAAAGGATATCCAAATTGGGAAGATCTTTTAGATGTTGTTACCGGATATTTGATGGAAAACAAGGTTGTCGGGTGGTTCCAGGGAGGAAGTGAAACTGGGCCAAGGGCACTTGGAAATAGATCAATATTAGCTAATCCATCCTCCAAATGGGTTGAAAGATACATCAATTCAGAAATTAAAAACAGGGAATGGTACAGGCCTTTCGCTCCATCAGTTTTGGAGGAACATAGAAAAGAGATCTTTGACCTTGATTGCTTTTCTCCTTACATGCTTATCACAACTAAAGTAAAGCCTGAATGGAGAGACAGAATTCCAGCAGTAACTCACATAGACCACACTTCGAGATATCAATCTGTTACCAAGGAAATGAATCCGAGGTACCACGATTTGATTTCGAGATTTCATAAAAAAAGCGGGATTCCTTTGCTACTTAATACCTCATTTAATGGTAAGGGTGAACCAGTGGTTGAAACCCCAGAAGATGCTATTAAAAGCTTTTACGAAAACAACATACATGTTTTGGTTGTAAACAACCTTATAATTACCCGGGGTGATTAATATATAGAGGAAAAAATTTTTAGAATGAGAAAACTTTTATTCCTTCTATTGCTTTTGCCATCTTTGGCATTTGCTCAAAAAGACACCATAAGGATTAACGCTGGGATTTATATCGTATTATATTCACAAACACTCGAGCAGCCTTTAGTGGTTGACTACATGGTGTTGTGTCCAGATGGTGATGCTTCTAGGAAAGGCATGGACTTTTATAAAAACGATTCAGTGCACACATCTGATAATGATGATTATAAATCCAACGTTTGGGATAAAGGTCACATGGCACCAGCTGCGGATTTTAATTGTACCAGAGAAATGCTTAAGCAAACATTCTCGTATCTTAACTGTGCCTTACAACACCAAGATCTAAATAGGAGACATTGGCGTTTGCTAGAAGCTTACGAAAGAGACTTAGCAAGTGATGGAGATGTTAAGATTTCTATCTTGGTCCACTTTGACAATGCAGAATTACTACCGTCAGGAGCAACAGTCCCAAGTGGGTTTACCAAGAAAATTTATTTCAATGGAGACCTTCTAGAGTGCTATTATTTCCCAAATGAAAAACCCACAAAAGATTCCTACAAAGACTACAAGCTAGAAACTTGTAATTAAAAAGCAAATACCTGAAAACATAAAGCAAGTTTACTGTATAAAAGTAAACTTGCTTTTTTTATGGCCGAAAAACTAATTTGTGATAGACTCGTAGAGATTATTGACCCAGTAAGCTGTAGGTCAGGTGCACTCGAATATGGTGCTTCTGAATTTTGGATCCACGAGAACCATCTATTCACTTATGAGGAAAATAATTGGAGGGTTCTTTGCTTGCAACCGAACGAGGAAAGGTTCATGGAATTAAGGCTTTACAGAAGGCTTTGCAAGTTAATAGATTGTGAAAGGGATCCAGCCAACTCCATAGACGGATTCCTAGAGACAACTAACGTACCAGAGATAAAGATCTTTATGATTAAGCAAAGTGACCTTCCCTCCAAAGTTCTTGCTGGATTTTCACCTGAAAGATGGGGAACAGAGTTAATCTGTGTTGAATACCCAAACTCGTTTGAGAGACAGGAAAGTGAAAAGATAATTTTTGGGAAAGGGTTTAAACATTTTGAATCGGTTTCGGTGTCTGAAGTTTACATAAGGGGAGACCAAGAATTGGAAATCCCCACAGAGACACCAGAACAATCTAGTAACATCTTTGAAGTTTAAGAAACTAAATAATAAAAAATTCATAAAGATCCTAATAGAAAATACCGGATGAAAACCTTTTACAAGCCTTCATTAGCCATAGATTGGACGAAAGAGAGACTAAGAAATCATGGATATGTGGTTAAAACCGAAAGGTGGCAAGGAATTGAATCTCCCGACGATATGTGGGAATTGATGAATCATTCCTTTCAGATGTTTATTCCCGAGACTCTTAAAGAGCTGGTTTCTGAGGTGAGACCAAATCTTCCTTGGGCTGATAATCATTTTGATGAAAGGGTAAGTGGAATTCCACTCAATCCACCGCCTTCTAATGAGTGGTGGCCTTTCAACCAAAATAAGAATAGCACCTTTAAAAACGATGAAAAGTTCTCCCACACATACCCCGAGAGAATCTGGCCTAAGCTAGGCGAGCTTTCTAGTATCAGTTTTAAGTCTGATAAAGAGCCAGAATTTTTACATGGAATAAGATACGACTATGGTGATCTTAATGATGTATTAGATCTATTGGAAAGAGAACCTTTTACAAGGCAAGCATTTCTACCGATATGGTTTCCAGAGGATACTGG
>Ga0222719_10000260_pt1 | contig 53611 bp, 76 predicted proteins | sample C33_34DmetaG_FD_165039 | JGI IMG/M metagenome (GOLD analysis project Ga0222719, IMG submission 165039) | Estuarine water microbial communities from San Francisco Bay, California, United States - C33_34D | ecosystem: Environmental > Aquatic > Marine > Unclassified | place: USA: California...
AGCTTTTGCTGGAAGCATAACCTTAATTTCGCCATACTTCTGTGCACCCATTACATTATATTTAGGTTGACCTGTTTCTCTATCAACAGGAATATCTTGAACTAAATATACTTTAGATAATTCTTTATTATCTTCTAGATAATGTAATTTGTTGTTATATTCTTTTATTTTCATCGTTGACTTTTATTCTTTTATAACTTATATACACTTTTAGAAAGAAAAAGCAAACATATGAACTATAAATTTAAGACTAAGCCATACGAGCATCAACTAGATGCCTTAAAAGACTCATGGAATAAAGAAGTATTTGCATACTTTATGGAGATGGGTACGGGTAAATCTAAGGTATTATTAGATAATGCAGCAATGCTTTATGATAAAGGTGAGATAAATGCATTATTATTAATAGCACCTAAAGGTGTTTACAAAAATTGGTATGACTCTGAAATACCTACACACTTACCAGATCATATTGATAAAAAAATGATCTTATGGAAAACCTCCGATAAAAGTTTAAAACAAATAAAATTATTAAATACCTTATTTGAAAAAGGTTCTGACTTACGTATTTTAATTATGAATGTAGAATCATTTTCATCGGGTAGTGGATCAGATTTTGCATATAAATTTTTATCAGCACATCCTAAATCAATGGTTGCTATTGATGAAGCAACTACAATTAAAACTCCAACATCAAATAGAACTAAAAATATTTTATCATTAAGTAAACATTGCAAATATAGAAGAATACTTACAGGTTCTCCTGTAACTAAATCACCATTAGATTTATATTCACAATGTCAATTTTTAGATCCGTGGTTATTAGATCATCAATCTTATTATACTTTTAAAGCAAGATATTCTGTGTGTAAAAAAATACAAGTTAATGGTCGTCAAGTAGAAATAGTTGTTGGTTATAGAAACCTTGGTGAGTTGTCTGATAAAATAAAATCATTTTCTAAAAGAATATTAAAAGAAGATTGTTTAGATTTACCCGCTAAATCATATGTAAAACATTATGTTGAACTGACTAAAGAACAGAAAAAAGTTTACGATCAAATGAAGAAAGAAGCCATAGCTTTCCTTGACGGTAAAATGCAATCATCAGCTACTGTTATGACTCAGTTAATGAGACTTCATCAAATTACTTGTGGACATTTCACTGCTGATGATGGCACAATAAAAGATTTACCATGTAGTCGGTTAGGTGAGTTAATGGATATTTTAGAAAAGATAGAGGGTAAAACTATTATATGGTCACATTATACACATGATGTAAGAAGAATAATTGAAGAAATAAAAAGAGTATATGGTGATGATTCTGTTGTAGATTATTATGGAGCAACAGATACAGATGCTAGATCAACTAACATTAAAAAATTTCAAACAGATGATAAATGCAGATTTTTTGTCGGCACCACACATACCGGCGGATATGGTATTACCCTTACCGCCGGTAGTAATATGATTTATTTCTCTAATGGTTATGATTTAGAGAAGCGTCAACAGTCTGAAGCAAGAATAGATCGTATAGGTCAAACTAAAAAGATGACTTATATTGACATCATGGCTCAAGATACTATTGACGAACGAATTGTTAAAGCGCTTCGTAATAAAGTCAACATCGCAAATAAAATTATGGATGAAGACTTTAGAGAATGGATTTAATCAATCGTTATTTTTTTAGGTTTTTTAGATTCAGGTGGATTATACTCTAATTCAACATTGAGCATACCATCCTGTAATTTACCACCTCTACATTCAACATAATCTGCTAATTGAAATTGTCTTTTAAACGATCTCTTAGCTATACCTTGATGCACATAGTTAGATAAATCTTCTTTTGATTTACCTTCTATGATGAGCACACCATCTTTTACTTCAACGGATACTTCATCTTTTTTATATCCCGCTAAAGCAAGTTCGATAACGTACTTACCTTCAGTTTCTTTTCTTATGTTGTAGTGTGGGAAACCAGAATTGATTGATGTTAAATAGTCGAATCTATTAAACATGTCTTCAAAACCGATTGCGTTATTTAGGAATGTACTTATATTTGTCATGTTAACCTCCTTGTTAGACAGTTATTATTAGGCCCTCCTAAAGCGACCTACTGTAAATATAATGATTATTATAATTTTTGCAATAAGGTAATTATAATACCTGCCATACCAGAAAATAAAGCACCCGCTGATATTAATAATATTCTTTCTATTCTATTAATTTGACCTTGAAGGCCGTTGATTGAATTTTGTGTTTGTTTTTGCATGATACGACATAGTTTTTCATGTGAATCTATTCTTTGAATTGCGTCTTGTTGAGATCTTCTTGCCATTAAAATACGACCCCCGCCGCATTAAAACCCCGGTAATAGAATACCAAACCACCCAAATAATTCATTATGCTAAACCTCTTTGTCGTAAACGTATTTGTTTTTCTTCCTCAGATAATAAAGCATTCTCTGTTGCCGTCAAGCCCTGATTCATGGCTCCTGGTGTTTGAACCACTGCTGTCTGTATTACTTCTTGTGCAGGCATTGGTGTAGGTGGCAATGCAGATTGCCCTTGTGGAGCTGTGTCTGGTAAAAAGTTTTGTAAATCAAGTTGGAAATCACCATATAAGTTTTGTCCTTTTAATGCACCTTGAATGGCTCTCATAGATCCTTGTGCACCTAAGAATGGATTAGGTTGTCCACCTTCTATTGCAATGTCTTGAAATCGTTCTTCAATTTTTTCTGATGGAAAGAAAGGTTTAAATTGACCAGATAATAATTCATCGAGTTTAGATTTTGGTATACCTCTTTTTTCAAATATTTCTTCTAATTGTGTAGGACTGATACCTAATTTCATTGCATTTCTAATATGGCCTAACATCTTTTTTCTAACATCAAATAATGTTTTGTTAGCAACAAAATATCTTTCAATTACATCTTTAGGAGTTTTTGGTTCTCCAGATAACACACCATACTTACCACCAGTAAATAATTTAGTAGCATCAGATTCACCTGTTCTTAAATCATATAAATAAAAACCAAGTGCTTTTTTAGGATCAACTTTTTCTAATCTAAATCCAAAGATACCTGCAAGCTCATAGGGTATCTCATACATTGTGGGTCCTTTACCTGGTTCTCCTTTAATAGCTTTTATAGTTCTTTCAAATGGAGCTGTAGTTGGTTTTAATGTTTTAATTAAGTGTTCTAAAGTAGTTTTTATTCTTTCACCTGGAGGTGTATTTTCATTATAGAGTTCTTGACCTTCTCTTGTTCGACCACCTCTAAGCATAATATCTGCAAATGCTTCTGTAAAAATAGATTCAGATATAAATGGTGATGCAGTTTCACCTGCTGCTTTTGCAATACCTTCCATAAATCCTTTTAATAATATTTCTTCATCTTCTATACCTTGTTGAATATTAGTTAATACAGATTGAAAAGGTCTTGTTAGTGTATCGTATACATTGTTTTTAGACCAATCAGTATAGTATATTTCACCTGTATCTGGATCTCTTGTAAATATTAATTGTGAATTCTTAGACCACGGAGCAACAAAATCTCTAGCTGCATCTGCTTCTTCATTACTTACACCAAAGATTGCTTGTGAACCTTTAATAATTCCATAAGGTATAGCAGCTGTAGCTGCAGTAATACCTATCAATCGTTTCATGCCTTCACCCTTCATAGGATTAGTACTAGTGATTGGATTTATTTTACCGGTAATAGGATCTTTTAGATCTTTCATAATTTGTCTAAAGATACCACCACCTGTTCTAAATACTTCTGAAGACCAGGACATGAAGTTTCCTAATGGTGATGCACGCATCGTTCTTACAAACTCACCCACTTTTGCATAGTTGGGTACTGTGTCTTGTACTATTTGTGCCACCTCTTCTTTTAGTTCTTGTTGAGATTTTTTAATACCTGCTTTAGCATATTTTTGACCTCTAGTTATTAATTGTGTTTCGTAGTTTACTATTTTCCAAATATCGTCTTCAGCAACATATAAATCTTGCATAAACTTTGCACCCTTTTTAATACCTCTTGATGCTTGTTTACCTAAAGTGTTTAACATAGGTTTTAAAACACTGTCCGTTGCAATATTACCTTCACCAAATCTAATATCTTTCATTAGATTTCTAAGATCACCATATCGAACATTGGTATTTGTAATCCCTAATTCTAGATATTCTCTATATTTTTCCATAGCTAAAGGTTGTCTAACTCCACCAACTTGAACTGTACCAAAAGCATTTTTCATTGCTTGTGCAAATACTCTAGGATCATTTAATATAACTCCATTACCAATAGAGAAACCTGCAGAACTTAAAAAGTTTCTTATATGTGTAGGTATAGATAAAATTGTTTTTGCATACTGTGCACCTGCTTTAGGTGTTAAAATTAAATTACGATACGCAGCAGAAAAAGTTTTACCTAATGGACCACCAGTATCTCCTCTTAAAAAATCTTGTATCTTAGATGTGTTTGTAAAACTTTCAGCAATATCTCTTGTGGTATAAGTACCTGATAATCTGTTTACTAATACACCTTCTTTAAAATATTCTTCTACATAGTCATCTATTTTTACAATGTCTGCATTAGGACCAAATGCTCTTTTAGCAGACAATGGACTATCATGAAAAAAACCTCTAGCACCATATGGTGTATCTGATTTTGCATTTGCTTTTGCAATATCATCAGCATCTAATATTTCATCAAACAATTGATTCTTTCTTGCAATAACCGATAGTCTATTCATTCCTTCAAATATAGAGTGTCTTGCATCTTCTATTTCACCAAACAATTCTCTAAATACTTTAGAACCTTTACCTATAACTCTTAAATCTTTTTTACCACCAGGTAAATTTTTTTCTAATGTTTGTGCAAATGTTTTAAATTTCATTGGATCTTTAGCTGATTTAGATAAATCAGGAAATTGAAATGTAGGTAAAGTATCTTTAGATGGATCCATCTTTCTAACTTGTTTTATAATATCATTAACCATACCTTCTGCTTCTAAATCTGTTATTGGATTATTATTTTTAGCAGCGTATCTTTTAAATAGTTCTTTTGTATTTGCTACCGCATCTCTAGTTGGTTTATATCTTTGAAAAAAACCTGCTTCTGCATTTTCAAATATTTCAAATGTATTACCAATATAGTTTTTAACTCTATTACCCATGATTTTTCTTAAATCTCTAGTAACTCCTGTGGGTAAATCTACTTTAGCACCTGGACCGGATGCTGTTATTTCTAATAATGAGTTAAATTCTTTTCTTGTTTTATCTAACACATCTATAATTTTATTTGCTGCAATAGCACCTTCATCTGCACCTATTCTTTTTACTGCAGTATTGATAACTTGTTTTTTAAAATTACTATCTAAAGGTTTAGTTAAATCACCTTCAAATAATGTATCATCTAATAATTTTAAAAATTGTTTTCTTTCTTCAACACTAGATGTATTTAATATTTTTCTATATTCAGGAAATATTTTATCTACTTCTTTATCTATTCTTGCAACCATTTCTTCAGAAAAGTTAGTATCTCTCATAGTTCTTCCCGTTTGAACTTGTTTTGCTTTTGCTATCTCTTCTGGTTTAGTTCCTCTAAATCTAAATGCGGATGCAAGTCTATCTAACCCTCTTGCTATCATAGAATTACTATACGCTAGTTCTTTTCCTCTTGTTGCTAATGCTTTAATAGCTTGACCTCCTCCATATACAAAAGGTGCAAGCAATGCAGATTCTGATCCAAATTTTAATCTATTTAATAATTTTCTTTCCGCATCTTCTTGAGCAGTTGCTCTTACATCTCTATCTAATTCAGTGGGACCTGATTCAAATAAATCTCCAAAGGTTCCAATCTTTTCATTGTCTACGACTAATGTTTCACCTGCAGCTCCTCCCAATGCAATAACACCGTATCTTTTTGCTCCAGTTATTTTGTTGTATTCATCAGCTTTATCTAAACCTTTTTTAATGTTTTTATTTTTTGGATTTACAAGTTTACCTGCTTTTTTTGCATTTATTAATTTACTAGCAATTTTTTCAGCACCTTTAATTGCTGCTTTAGCACCTACTGTTCCAAATGTTCCTATTTGAGTTAATGCTTCTGATATTTTACCGGTTGCTCTTTCTTGTGCAAGTTCTTCAAAAGGGTTTATTGTATCGAAAAACTTTTCTACTTCAGCTGCATAACTTATACTTTTTTCATCAAGTACAGGTGCACCAAATAATGCACCACCTCCTGCGTCAAACAATTCTGCAGTAACAGAAGCAATACCTTCTGGTATTTTTATAGCACCTGACAATACACCAGCTGTAAATGAAGTCAGTGCAGATACTTCGTTTTCATCTTCTGCTTTTGGTTTTTTATCTTCTTGAGTGTATAGAGAAGTGTTTACATCTAACTGATTAGACTGTTTTTCTTTATCCTTATCCTCTTCTTCTACCTTGAGAGGCTGAAATCTAGGATCGTCTAGGCTAATCTTAGCCATGTCTTACCTCTCTTCTGCTTCGTATGTTAACGGATCTAGTCTGTAGGTATTACCTTGATTATCAAGTATTAAAAAGTCTGCAGTTTGTGGGTCATAGAATATATCTCCAGGTTGTCCTGTAGGTTCTGCTCTAACAATATTTCCACCTGTGCCATATCCATAATTTACAAATCCTTTAAATTTAGATTGTATTTCTGGAGATGCATTTACTTGGAATCTAACAAGATTGTTTGCAGTTAAATTAGGTTTTTGTTTTACAGCTAAGTTATCACTTTCTGCAAATGTCTCAGTTAAATCTAATACTCTTGTTTCTGGTGAAGGAACAACACCTTTCTTAGCAGGATCTGCTTCAGGGTTGTCTATTTTAAATTGTAATTCAGCTATTTCGTTTTCACCTTCTTGTATTTTAACAGCTATTCTATTTTGTCTATCTGCATCACCTTCTGCAGCTTTAAAATCTCTTTCTAATCTAGAAAGTTCTGCTTCTGCATCAATTTTTTGTTGTTGTAAGTCCGCACCGATATCTGCTTCAACACCTGCAAGTTCTATTTCTCTATCTACATCTTTTCTAGCTTGTGCTGCTTTAAAATATTCTGATGTTGGTTCTTCAAATGCCATAGCTAAATTAGCTAATGTTCCACCACCACCTGTTTGTGATAAACCACGTAAACCACCTTGAATTAATAATTGTGATACTGGATCAAATGCAGGTTCTTCAAATTTTTCTAAGGCTGCTTTTATTCTTTCAGAAGGTCTAGGTGTTCCTTCTTCAAAATTACTTCTAATACCAGTCATAATACCACCACCTACTTCACCACCTTTTCTGAACATAGGTCTTCTAAATACTTTACTCATTAGCCTCCTAATTTACTAAACCCTTTATATAATCCTGCAAGTGTTGCACCTGTACTTAGCGCAGTTTGCAATGGACTAGGTGTAGGTTGTACTGTTTGTTGAGTTTGAGCTGGATATCCAGATATTAAACCCATAATTCCTGAACCTAAAGTCTGTGCAGCTTGAATAGGTTGTTGTACCTGTGCTTGTGCTAATTGTTGTTGAGCAGAAAGTTCTGCTTGTTTTTGTGCTTGTCCTAAACCACCTAATGTAGTTAATCCAGAAATTTGTTGACCAACTAAACTAGGAGCTAATTGTGCTAAATTCATTTGTTGACCAAAAGCTTGGCCTGCTAATTGTTGTGCTTGACCAAATCCTTGTTGTAATAACTGTGCTTGTAATGCAGCTCTGTTTCTATCAGACTGTGATGCATATTCGGCTCTTGCAACACCTTCTCTTCCACCACCAAATGCGCCAGCTTGAATAGCAGCAGCTGGAATTCCTAATGCACCTCTTTGCGCTTGAACATCAAATTCTTGTAAAGTTGTATCTATTACATCTTGTTGGTATGGAGACATAAACTGCTGATATGCAGTTGGTCCTGTTAATGAACCAGCAGCTTGAAGATAAGGAGCGTATGCACCTAATCCACCTGATAACCCCATTGCTTGTTGTTGCAATGGATCCATGCCAGCCACAAATTGTGGCCCCATTGTTTTAGATAAGTCAGCACCTTTAAAACCTCCGACAGCTTGTTGTAGTTCTGTAATATATGGTTTTGCAGCTGCTTCAATAAAAGGAGCTGGTTGTGTTACTTGTGTAATAGTTTCAGCCATTAAACTCTTCCTCCGTTTTCTAATTTTTTCATCATGTCATACATACGTTGTGCACCCTTGTTGACATCACCGTTACCCATTCCTCTTACAGCATCTGCTGTAAATACAAATTCATTATTTGATAACATTGCAGGAATGTCATCTGCCTTTTCTTTTACACCAACTGGAGGAATAAATCCACCACTATCTCTAAGATCTAATTCTGTTATTCCTGCAGGGTTTTGATTCAATGGTAAACCACCAATCCCTGATGCCTGCATCGCGTTATCTTCTGCTCTATCCCCATAAGCATAACCTATTCTACCCCCATTAGCCTTACCTTGTGTTTGTTGTATTTGATTTACTTGTGCTTCACTTAAACCTGTTATAGATGATATGGTACTAACGTCTGAACCCATTCCTATCATTTGTTTTACTTGTTTAACTTTTTTAGGATCTATCATTCCCATTTCAGAAGTACCTTCTTCATATCCAATTCTACCACCATCAGCCATAAACATATTATATCTTTCAACACCTAAATCATCAATTGCTTCTTGCTCAGATTTATATCGTTTACCATCAATAACAAATCCATATGTTGCATATTGATCAAAACCAGTTGGATCTCCAAATTGTCCACCTTCCATTGGTACAAAATTATCTATTTGTTTAGGAGTTGAAAATGAAGGGCTATATTGATTCATATATGATTTTGTTAAAGCATCTATGACTTGTTGTTTTCCAAATTTAGATGTTCCTGACATTGGACTTTGCATAGAAGACATACCTGGAATAATACCTGAACCTAATTTACCTCTTAAAAATGATTCTATACCACCTCCTCTTGCAGCTTGACTTAAATCTCTTGCAGCTTGAGCTCTTACGTTTGATTCTACAACAGGTCTGATCGCTTGACCTATTCCTTCTACTTGCATCGCTTCCCTTGTTCTGTCTTGTAAAAATTGATTAAAATCAAAATTACCACCTTGTTGAAAACCTATTCTACCACCATCAGCAAATCCTCTAGTACTATATTCTGATAAATCAGCTTCTACTAATGCTGGTATTTGTTCTTCTGAATATCCTAATTCTCTGTATGCTTTTGTAAGTCTTATTTTTATAGATTCTATATCTTGTTGACTTCTACCTTGACTAGTCATTTCAGCAACATCTTGTCCAGGCATTCCAGATAGTGCTCCACCTAATAAGGAACCTCCTGCAAATACTCCTAATGTTTTTCCTAAACCACCAGATAAACCACCTGTTAATGCTTGACCAACACCAGTATTCATAAGTCCACTTAATACTCCACCACCATATAAACCTGTTCCAGCTTCAACCGTTCCTAATAAACCTGCTTTCATTGCAGCAGGTGAAAATCTTCCAAAACCAGTTGCTCCACCTAGACCACCTAAATAATAACCTCCTGCAGCAAGAAGCGCTAATTTACCTGCATCAGATTTAGCCACACTTTTAACAGCGTCAGCTGCTCCGGATACAGCACTCTTTACACCTTTAACAGCTTTCTTTACAAAACTGCCTAAGCCATACATTTGTCTTGGTTGTTGCATACGTGATATAGTCATATATAGAAAAACCTATAATAGTTGTTGATTTTATTATTTTTTAGTCTTTTCGTCAACACGTTTAGTATACTGTAATTCGTCCCAAAGTCTACCAGAATATTGATATTCTCCAACGTGTGTAATGTAGTCTAATACATATGCGTGGACTTTACCACCCATATCTGTCCATCTTTTACAGAATCCAAAGTCCTCACCATAAAACTCTTTGGTTTTAGGATCATGTAAACAATCAAATAAGTTATAAAAATTAGGTTTAAATACTTCTTTGCCATTAACAATAGTTGGTTGATTGATCTTTAATTCTGGATAATGTTTAATCATCTTTTCTATAACCGATCTTTTAATTAACATACATCCTGTTGGAGCATGAGACAATTCCATAACACCATCTTTAACAGTTATTTCATTTTTATTATTTACTTTAATAGGAAATGTAAAACCAGATTTTTGTAAATGATCTGCTTGATCTATTTTTTCTGCATGAAGTCTTCTCCAAGATTTATCCCAATCTAATGTTTTCATAGGATATGGACATGCAATAATATCTTTATCTAAATCCATCATTTTAAATATAGTCTTAGATTGAAAATCAATATCTGAATCTATAAATAATAAGTAGTCATAGTTTTCAGAATCAGTTAAAAATTCTGATACACATAAATTTCTACCTTGTTGTACTAATGATGATTTTAATAAACTAAAACTTATTAATATATTTTTTTGCATACAATCTCTTTGAAAAGATAAAGCAGCTTGACAGTAATGCATACTAACATCACTATGACATGGTGTTGCTACAAATATTTTTTTAACATTTTTACTAATTGTATTTAAATTTATTTCTGTAGTTGGTTCTTTATCAAACCATATTGGTTTATTGTTTTGCATTCAATGCTCCCTGTAAAAATCTTGTCCAAGATACTGCTTTTATTTTCCAATCATAAAAACGATTAACATAATCTATCTGCATTTGTAAATGATCCTTGATGCCTGGTGCCTGAAGCGATTGTGCGGCTACATCAATACCTGCTGCAAACTTAATTGCTAAACTTTCATAGTTATCAGAGTATGGAATATACATTGGAAACTCACCGCCAGTTTCAAATAGCGCACCATAATTAGTTACCACACAATATAAACCAGCAGCCATTGCTTCAACTAATGATATACAAAATGTTTCTTCCCAAATACTAGGATAAACAAATAAATCATATTTATGTAAATTTTGTTTTATATATTCATTGGGTTTATAACCAATATAATTTACATTAGGTAATTGTTTTGCTTGCTCATAAAGTTCTTGGTAATGTTTATCATTAGCATCATAGAAAGCTTTACCATAAACTTCAGTTGATGAATAAACATCTAGTTCAATATCTTTATTAGATACTTTTTGCATCGCACCAAGTAAAACATTAAGTCCTCTCCAAGGTGTACAGTGATGTATTATTTTTATTTTCTTTTTTGTTTTAGTAGGTCTTGGTTTTATTTTATCTATACCATTTTTTATGACTACACATTTTTCTGTAGGGATATCAAATGCCATTCTAAATTTTTCATAATTCCAATTTGAATTAAACACATACCAGTCATATTTTTTATGATTTGATTTGTCTTGAAACCATGGTGCAAGATTCGGTTGATCGTATGAATTCTTTTGCCAAAGAATATTTAATTTGCTAGGATCTAAAGCAATTTTTTCTGGCACCGATGTACAAATAGATACTTGATCTAATAATTTTTTATCTACGTGTTTTCTTAAATATTCAAATTGAAGCTCTGTCCCGCCTCTAGGATTTTGGTTTGTCATTTTTCTGATTCATCACTTTCTGTAAAACATTAAGACCTTTAGGAGAAACTTCTACAATAGTATCTTGTTGAATATGATCTGCAGTTGTTTCAGTATTAGGATCATTAATGTCTGCATCTCTTTCTACTTCGTCTTTATATACTTTACCTGTTAATTTATTTTTAAGCACAACGTGAGTTGTACAATGTATTTTTGGTAGTTCGTTATCCATTCTCTTGTGACCTGTCTATTAAAGCATAACTTACAACACCTGTTATTTCATTTGCTGTATCTGCTTGCATCTTTATAACATCTCCTGCTTCTAAATTCAAGCTATTTACAATCATATTTACCGTTTCTTGATTGAGTCGTTCATGTCCTATTTGAACATCTGAAGCACCCGATTTTTTTATGTATAAATCTGTGTTTATATTTGACGCAGTATCATGAAGAGCCTGTACCGTTTTTACAATAGCAACTGCAGAAGTTGATACGGTTAATACAGTTGTTAAATTAGTAGTAGTTAAATTAAATGTTTCGCTTTTATATTGTATAGTCATGACATAAAGTAGTTAAAAGTATCTTGCTCATCTTTCAAGTCTTTTTGATAAGAAAAATTTAATTGAGTTTTTACAGTATCAATTGCTTCAATAATTTGTCTCTGGTTTTCAGAACTATATTCTTCTTTTGGTTCTGGTATGTATGTAGTTATTCTAGCCATTATAGAATCCTGTTTTCCACTTGTCTTAATACTTCTTTATCAAAACCAGATAAATCTACACCTGCATTATTTAAGAAATTCTTAGCAATACCATCACCATTGTAATCTGCAAATTCAATATCATTAATAAAAATTCTTCGACCAGATGTATCTAATGAATACACAACTGGAATCTTGTCAACCTTAATTGCAATTGGACTATCTTTAACCATAATAAATTTACCATCTTCTTTAACATAGTGACTACCTGCAACGGTAACACCTTTATAATCATGTATTTCATCAGATGCTTTAAATTGAAATACCCCTGTAACTTCTCCACCTTTAGTATCATCACCAAGTTGAATATCTTTAATTTTCTTTTCACTACCATCAGCCATTTGAATAAGAGTGCTTGGATCGAAACAATATCCTGGCGCACCTGTATCACTTCCACTACTACCGCCTGGGTTTCCAGCATCATCTCTTCCTGGTGCAGAGTCTCTGCCTTGTGCATCAATAGCATCTCTAGTATCTTTATTTAAACCACCTAAAGCATTTGTATAAGGATTTGTAATGTTTTCAATTAAACCTGTTATACCTCTACCAATTAATGCTCCAGGAATACCTGCCAATACTCCTCCTATAATTCCAGGAGTGCTTATCATTCCAGTTAAATCAGATAAAGAATTAATTCCTAAATTTTCACTTCTATCAATATCATTATCTTCATCTCTACCTTCTCCACCACCTTGTTGTTGCTGTAAATATAAAAGTCTTAATTGTTCTGGACTTAATCCAGTTGTTGCTAAAGATTCTAATTGTTCATCTTCTTCAAATAATGTAGGTTGGATTTGAGTTTGAGGTAATGAATATATTCCCGATATATCCGGTAATGGTTGATTTAAATAATCTGCTATAGATTGTGGTAATCCAAATCGTCTATCGTATATCATTATCGTCTACCGTCCGGTTTTATATCTACTCTTAATGTTCCATAACGCCAAGTTTCACCTACAGCGTCGTTTTCAATTTTGATTGCAAGAAGTCTTCCTCTTGCACGTGTGTCTACTTTATCAGTAGATGATGTAATTGTAAAGGGGCCAAGAGGTGAGCTAGCTGCTGTTTGACTTGGATAATCATTTAATAGTAATGTTACTTTTGAATTACCAGTTAATACTTTAAAATCAGGTACAAATCTTTTCATAGACATAATAAATTCACCATCTCCTTTAAGATCAGCTAAACCAGTTGTTTGACCGGTAATCCCTCTTCTTGCAGAGATATCAAAATCACCTGATTGAATATAAGCATTAATAGAAGTTGTACCAGAACTATTGACTTGATCGGTTCCGGTTTCGTGAGCGTAATAAGTCGTTGCTCCAAATGTATTTGTAACACCTTGTATTGGAAAATTAGGTGTAGCTGTTGTTGAATATTCAGTTGCATAAGGTAAATCAAATACAGCAGCATCTTGGTATGAAGTTCTAGCTAATGAACCGGTTGTCCAAACATTTTCTCCATAGTTATAAGTAACCGATCTGTTAATTTGTGTTTGACCATTTTGTGCATAGAACCATGTTACTTCATTATATAAACTATTATGACCTGCATATATAATTTTATTAGTGTTATAATTAATTCCTAAATTATCTCCACTAGTTGTAAATACAAAATCTTCTACTAAACATGGTAATGATTTAACAGTACCATCAAACGCAAAGAATCCTCCAGCATCACCCATCCAATATACAACACCGTTTGCATAAACAACTGCATGTTGTCCCATTGCTCCACAGTTTACTCCTACTTGTCTAATACTAAATGTAAATGGAGGTCCAACAAACTGAACCGTATAAGCTGCCGTGTCTGTTAAAATTAATACATAATCTTTACCTTGAATAGCTGCTCTAATTTCGTTTCCTTGGTCTAATCTAAATGTACCTGCAGTGTTCGTTGCTGTTGGTTGATAAGTATCTAAATCTTCTTGATTAGAGAATCGTATAAACATTGGGTCTTGTGTTGTTGTATCTCCAATTGTTGTTTCAGTTCCAAGATGAAATAAATGTCTATCTCGATCAGATACAATAGTCATAATAGATGCAGTTGGATTATTAGTTGTTACATAATTTGTAGTGGTTGTTGATGCTCTAATTGTTCTTGGATTCGTTGCTCCTGAGTCCCAAGTAAATGTTCGACCATTGTGAATAGTTGCAACTAATACTTCTCCAAAATTATCAAGACTCCAGTTGCCTGGATCCAGAACCGTGGTCGTTGTAGCTCTAGCTGTATTCCATGTTGAATCACCCCATAAACCTGCACCCCAACCAAAACCTTCTAATTGAAATACTGGACCTACAGATACATATGGATTAATTTCTGCTGATCCTTGTGTAGACATACCCGTACCACCCTCATTTGCTGGCATGGTAATATCAAATGTATTAGAGGTTACGTTTAATACTTCAAATGTATTATTTTCAAATTGTATAGTTGTAAAATTAGTTTCACCACCTCCTGGTAAAGATACTGATGTAAAGGTTATATATCTTCCAGCAATCAAACCATGAGAAGTTTTATTAACGGTTACTGTAGCTGAACCGGTTGTTGAATCAAAAGTAGCACCAGTAATTGCTGTATCTAAAGGTGTGATGTCATAAAAAGTATCTGAATAATATAAAAATAAACCTTGTGAAGTTCCAATTGCTACATACTTTTCACCCGCTAAAGATGTAAAAGAATGTTGAGCTCTTGCAACACCAGGTAAAGTTTGATTGACTAATGTAAGTTGTGACCAACCACCTATTTTTTCAGGGAGTCCATATCTGAATCTAACGTTGTCACCATCAACCCATTGTGATTCACCACCTGAGTCTGTGACCATTTTATTGAAACCTGGTTTAAAATTCAGTTTTTGTAACATATAACCTCATTGTATTACATATTCCTTATCGGTGGAATACCTAATAATGGTCTTTTATCAAACTTATTTTTCTCAGCAAAAGGACCATTTCGATGGTTATAATGTAGAAATACTTGTCCACATACTTGACCTTCAAATGGTTCTCGCCAATGTTCTAGTTCGCATCCACTATATACTAGCATGTCACCTGGATCAAGTAATACCTTTGTGCCCTCTGGGGCATTAGGTTTATGTATTTGTTTATATTCGTCAATAACAGAATCTGTACCTGTTCCGTCTATAAATATAGGCCAAGGATCTCCACCTAAGTTTAAAGTGGTAGATATCTCACAACTAGGTCTATCTTTATGTCTTCTTAATATATCGCCTTGTTTATATATTCTTGCATATGAATAAGTTGGTACTAAATCAAGTCCAGTCTCTTTAGCCATTACCGGTAACATCTTAACTAATAATGTTTCCATAACTTGATCTGCATAATGAGAATACGTATTAGGAACTTGCTGATCTGTCCAAGTACCAAACATACCATTGTCATAAGTTATGTTGTTGTCGTACATAAATTTAACTGCATCTCTCTTCAATAAAAAATAATTGAAGATAAAATTAGCTAGTTCATAACTAACTGCTTTTTTGATTACTTGATATTTATTGAAAGCCATCTTGTATAAAATTAAAACTTATTGATATTCTTATATCATTTGATTTATTAGGTTCAACACAATGCCATAACCAAGCAGGAAACATAATTACTCTTCCTGGTATTGGATCTAAATGTGCTTCTCTCCATAAATGCTGCGGTGGTTGTCCAGGTTTTCTAATAGGCATCATAGTTTGTATTCCTGGTCTTGGATCATTAACCACTAATTGTCCTGCTTGAGGATTTGATTTTACATAATACACACCACTATATAAACAATTAGGATGAACGTGAGGCCTGTTGTATCCACCAGGATAATTAATATTTGCCCACATATTGCCTAACATCGGTTTTCGATCTAACCATTCTTCTTTATATATTTCTTCTTGCATTATATATAATTGTTTAACCAATTCTTGATACTCTGGTTTTAAATGCATATCGGTTGTAGAATGCCAACCATTCATATTTGTTTTCTTTACCCCTGGATCTTGTTTACTCCAGTTAATAATATGATTAGTTAAAGACTCATTATTTAATTTTAAATCTTTGCCATATAAAGTAGTTGGAAAAAATTGTTCTTTAATCATCTAAAAGGTTTACCTCCAAACCAAACAACAAGAGATTGTCTCATACCCCGTTTAACTGGATTCACTCTATGATTTAAGAATGATGCAAATATAATTGCGTGACCTTGTTTAAGTTCTGCAAATTTACCTGGTGCCATTAACTCTAAATCTCCACCTTCAAACTCTGATGGATCATTGAGTAATAATGTCATTGATATTTTTCTAACAGGGGGTTCGTGAGCCATATTGACATCACAATCCATATGCCAATCATAAAATCCACCTTCTGGGTATTCTGTAAACTGTGCATTCTCTGTAACTCTAATATCTCCAAATCCAAAATGATTTTCATTTGCTTTTTGTATAAATGAATGAAGGTCTCTATACATATGTGGCATTTCTTGAAAAGGGATCCAACTAATTGTGGTTACTCTTTTTTTAGTATCATAACCCCCGCCTGGTTTACCCATACCCACTTGTGCTTTTTGTGGAGGTTGTCTTCTTCCACATTCTATAATCTGTCTACATTGGTCTGGTGTAAATAATGGTGTTGTAGTTTGAACAATCCAACTTTTCCATTTCGGTTCTGTCATATGCATATTCTCGTACATTAGATGGGTCCTTTCTCATACATTGATTTTAAAAAATCTGATTGTTTTACTGGATGATTTCTCCAACAAAATACATTTAACAACTGAAAAAATTTTGTTTCATCACCATTATCACCTACATAACATAATGTTGATTCATACTTATCTTTAAAATATGTATATCTATGAGTACCACTTCTAATCGTTATACCATCTTTATCCAATACAATTGGACATAGTAATCCATTTTTTTCTAAATCAGGATTTACTTCTTTTACAAATTTATCAGTTGTTGGAAATAAAGTTTTCATATCTTTAAATTTTACTTCTTTTAATTTATCTTTAAATATTTGATAATGAGGTTCTAGCATTAAGATACTCCTCTATTATTAATTGGGTTATAGTCTACATCACAGTTTGCAGCTAAAGTTCTTCTCATACCTTCTCCATTGAATGGATATACACAATGCCTCATATCATATGGAAAGATATAAAAGTCTCTTTCTTTTATTTCTGGTTGATAATCTATATGTGCAAACTGACCAGATGCTGAACCTAATATTTGTAATCGTCCGTTTTGAGGTTGGTGTGGAGATGAATATTCTACACCATAAGACTCTGGTAATTTTAAAATCATCACTGAAGATAAACCTGTAAATAAGGTTCCTTGATGAACGTGCACTGGATTATATTCGTGCGCAAACATTTGATTTACCCATACAGAATTCATATGTAATCTATAATCTTTTATTTTATTCCAATTTAAATAATGATGAAATTTTTGATTAAACCATTGTAGTACGTTTTGTGGTAATAAATTATGAGTATGCATTTTAGATTGGTCTTGACCATCATAAAATAAGCTATGTTCTTTTTCTATTTTACCAACCAATTGTTTATTTGCAGGTCTTAGTTCTGGATATTTTGTTTCATAGATATGATTGATGATATTATAAACATCTAATGGTACTTGATATTTTAATACCGATTGACCTAAAAATATAAAACTAAAATCTGATGTGTCCATATTTTTGACGTATTCTTTCTGGAATTCTATCCAAATATTTATTAGGTTCTTTTCTAACTGTAGTTCTTATCGTATGCATATTCTTTCCCACCACTTTATCGTCATAACCTATACCATTAACATTAATTTGTTTCAAGTTTTGAAACTGGTGTTTAAAGGGTTTTATTCCTAAAAATGAATATAGATTATTAAATACTTGTTCTGGGTTTGCTACCATATCATCATATTTTATAAAGTGACACATATCAGGATAATTATAAGCATTCTTTATTGCTTCTAAATCTTTTGCAACTGCACCATCTTTATTCATAATCATTCCAAGTTTTTCATCATCGGTATTTAAATTAAATCTATTTGGAAATGCATCAGGGTTTTCAGTATACCATTTCATATAAGAGGCTAGTACATCCATTAAATCTCTAACAATAACTATACATTTAAATGGTCTTTTATAATGCTTTTGCATTAGCATTAAATTACCAGGTGTCATCACAGGTCCACGATCAATGATATATTGTTGTGGCCAGTCTTTATAATAATTGTCATAAACTGAATCTAAAACATTATCGAGTGAATCGTGGTCTTGATAATTTAAAAAGACATCAGTTTGCTTTAGAAGAAATAAATCTTTCATTATTTCTAATGTTATTGAATTAGGTGTACAAACTATCTCTGGATTTTGATTGATGATTGATGCAAATAAAGTATTACCAGATCTAGGAAGTGCAACTAAAAAGAATAACTGTTTATTCTGTTTTAGGCTTTGCTCCAAGTCCATTGGTATTATTCGCTATCGCTTCTTTCTTTTTATTGTAAAGCATTTCACCAGATTTCTTAACTCTTTCAATGGTTTGTAATTGACCAAGAACATTAAATACTTCTGGTTGAGATGATCCTGATGTTAAAGTTTCTGCTTTATTTTTCATAATTAAACCATAAGACTCGAGTTGATGTTTATTCACATCTTGAGTATCAAACGATCCATCATCAAATTCTTTTTTAAGATCTGACCATAATTTGATTTCTCTCATTCTGTCTTTAGCAACCAATTGCATATTAGCTACAGAATAAGTTTTTTCATCAATATCAATTTGAAGTAATTCTCTTTTTAGTTCGTCAGTTTCTTCTTCTAATTTCTTTTTTAATTTTTTAAGTTTAACTTCATTTCTTCTACATTCAAAAGATAATGACATTAAATTTTCTAAAAATACATTTTGTTCTCTAACACACTGCCAGTATTTTGCAGCTTTAGTTGGATACTTTGCATCTTGTAAAACAGATATTCTCATTTCTGTTTCAGTTCTAAACACTTGTTTTTTAGTCCAAGTATCTCTAAGCTCAGATGTCATTTCTTTAAATTCTTTAACATCATTTGGATCAAGCAAATTATTTAAGCTAGGTGCTTCTTTTTCGATTAGTGCGTGTATATTTCTTTTTTCTTCTGACATTATTAAATCCTTTCGGTTAGTAAATATATATCCTTTATAAATTTAAAGTCAATGATTAAGAAACCGATAGATTACTTGCAGGGTTAGTTGTTACTACTTCGCCTGTAAATTCTTCGGTTGCAGTTGTTTTTCCAGGTGTATATCCTCCAAATCCTAAGGCAGCTGTTTGAGTTCCTGCTGATCCTAAACTTCTTCTAGCAGTAGCAGCTGAAGGCCGTGTAGACCAAGATGTTCCGTCATATCCTTCTGTTGTGGTAACAACACTTGCTGTAGTTGGAAAAGCACCCATAAAAGATAACGCAGCTGTTTGAGTTCCAGCGCCTCCCTGATTTGTTTTTGGTCCTATTAAATTTCCACCTGCTGCCCACGTTCCTGAATTATATTCAGCTGTTGTATTAACACCTGATGGTCCATTACCACCAAAAATTATTGCTGCCGTTTGTGATCCTGCACCAGGTGTTTGAAAAGTACTAAATGGCACACTTGCAACTGTTGTCCAAGAACTTCCATCCCATTCTTCTGTTGCAGTGTTTGGTGCTATTCCAGCCATAGCTAAAGAAGATGTTTGAGTTCCTGCTCCAGCAGAACCATATCTAGGAGTATTCATATCTGTTTGTTCAGACCAAGTTGAACCATCCCAATATTCGTGACGTGCTGATACTGGTTCTCCACCAAATACAGAACCTGCACCACTCGGGGACAATTTACTTGATCCTGCAAAATTTGTAGAAGTATTTGTTGATGCTATGTTTGTCCAAGTTGCACCATTATATTCTTCAGCTGCATTTGTAAATCTTCCTGTAGCAGGTGGATAAGTATCTCCATTTGCTGCTATTGCGGCTGTTTGAGCACCAAAACCTGTAAGTCCAAATCTAGAAGTATTTAAAGCACCACCACTCGACCAAGCTGCGGGAGTAACGGTAGTTGATCCGAAATTGTATTCTTCTGTGTTAGCTAAACTATCTGGAGCATTTCTTCCTCCCATTGCAACAGCAGCAGTGTTATTTGCTCCAGCTCCAGATATAGCATATCTTCCAGTAGCTAATGTTGCGGGTGAAGTAGACCAGTTTGTTCCATCCCAAGTTTCAGTTGCACCTGTTCCTGTTCCAGGAGCTGGTGCTGTTGTTAGTCCTCCCATTATAATTCCACTAGTAGAAGTTCCTGCTCCACCTAACCCAGATCCTCTTGATGTATTTAAATCATTAACTTCTGACCAAGTAGAACCATTATATAATTCTGTTTCACCTCCGACTGTTGGAGTACTAGGGTTTCCTCCTGCAGCAATTGCAGCAGTTTGTATTCCAAAACCTGCTAAATATTTTCTAGCAGTATTCATAGAGCCACCAGCTGTCCAAGAGGTACCATCATATTCTTCAGTAGCAGAACTAATTGGAGGATTTCCTCCAAAAGCTAACCCAGCAGTTTGTGTTCCTGCTCCAGCTAATCCATAACGAGCAGTTCCTAAATTATTACCTGCAGTCCAAGTTGATCCATCATATTCTTCTGATTCATTTCTTGCTCCAGCAGGGGGGCTAAAAAAACCTCCAAAAACAAGTCCAGCAGTTGTATTTCCACAACCTGCTAAATATGATCTTGCTTGATTAAGATCTGCTTTTGCAGAAAAACCTGATCCATTATATTCTTCAGTTTTTGCTGATGATCCGCCTCCAGCAGGTCTTCCACCTACAGTTAATGCAGAAGTTTGAGTTCCAAAACCCGCTGCAAAAGCCATTGCATTTATTCTATTAGAACCACTTATCCAAGCAGCAGAACCAATCCCCTGCACACGCAAGTTGCCTGTAGTACTGTTATACCATACCTGTCCATCTTCTGGATTCGCAGGATCTGCTGATAAGTATTTAACTCTCAGCCCTCGTAGTTCGTTGTACCCAGCCATTATAAAAATTCCTTAAGGAAGAGTTATTTGAGTTGGTCTAGGATTCATATCGGTTTTTTGCTCTTCAGGTAAAGCATCCCACGCAGCTTGTGCCTCTGCAACTTTTGCATCGACAATCGCTTGAGCTTCTGCTTTAGTCTTTTCAACACCGTTCTTTTCAGCCAACCAGTAAGCACCTTTTTCATTGTTACCAATGACCCAGACGTCTCCTGGAAAACCTCTAAGATGAAAAGCTCTTCTGTCTTCAGCTGTGAAGAAACCTTTTCCTGTGTTAGTAGCAGTACCATATATAAATAGTGCCATAGTTTAGTCCTCCTTATTTATTGTTATATACTTAATTTGTATCATTATCAACTCGTTGTTATTGTTTTTAAGTTTAAGGCTGTTGTTTCGCCAGTAAATTCTTCTACACTATTTACTACTGGATTTATACCACCTGTAGCTATTGCATTTGTGCTTCCGCCTGATCCAGCTCTGTTTCTTTTAGAAATCGCTAGACTAGGTCTAGTTGACCAACTAGTTCCATCATAACCTTCCATAGTATTACTATCCGCAGTAGTATATCCAGCAAATAATAATGCATCATCTTTAGAATCTCCTCCACCAGATTGAGATCTTTTAGCTGTAATTAAATTACCTACTTCTGTCCAAGATGTACCATCAAAAGTTTCAGTGTTAGCTGTTACTGCACCAGGAGGAGATACACCACCCATAACTATCCCAGCTATAGTTGTTCCAGTACCAGCACTATAATACCTACCCGTACTTAAATTATTTTTTGCTGTCCAAGATGTGCCATCATAAGTTGCAGAATAATCTGTGTCACCACTTCCACCCGCTATCACTCCAGCAGTTAGTGTTCCAAAACCTGCAGCATTATAACCAGCAGTACCAATAGAACCACCACTAGTCCAAGAAGACCCATCATATTCATAGCCAGTAGATATATTACCAGGAGGTTGAACTCCTCCAAAAGATCCTGCTGCTGTTTGAGTTCCTAATTGAGCCATCTGCATTGTTATATCTGGCATCGCTCCACCACCAGTCCACGATGTGCCATCATATTCATTTGTTGCTGCTGTTCTATTAGCACCTGAAGGAGGTGCAGTTGATCCACCAAAAACTACCGCAGCAGTTTTATTTCCAGCTGATCCAGCATACATAATATTTGTTGGATAATTACTTCCACTCGACCACGCTGCACCTGTAATGACACTTCCTGAGAAATTGTATTCTTCGGTTGTACCTACATATGCAGGAGATGGAGTTCTGCCACCAAAAGCTAAACCACTATTTCCATCTGTTCCTGCTCCACCTAAAGCACCTCTAGTAGTTGCTAAAGTAGCTGGTGAAGTAGACCAAGTTGTTCCATCATATTTCATTGTAGTATTTAATCCAGGTGATCCAAAAAAAGTAGGAGTAGAGCCTCCTCCAGATAAAGCTGAAGTTTGAGTTCCCCACCCAGCCATACCTCCAGTAGATGTAGGCATAGTATTACCAGAAGTCCAAGTTGAACCATCAAATTCTTCTGTTGCATTTGAAGCAGAAGCTGGACCATTTGGAAAACCTCCAAATCCTAAACCAGCAGTTTGAGTTCCAGCTGCTCCAATAGCAAGTCTTGCAGTATTTAAAGAGCCAGTTGATGTCCAAGTAGTTCCATCAAATTTATTTGTTGTAGTTTGACCAGGATAAGGATTTGTTGGTGCGCCTCCAAATGCTAATCCTACTGTTTGAGTTCCTGCTGCACCTATTCCTAAATAAGATGCTGGATAATTTGTTGAAGCTGTCCAAGAAGTACCATCATATTGTTCAGTAGAATTTGTTGTTGTTGTACCTGTATAACCCCCTACAGCCACTCCTGCAGTTTGAGTTCCAAAACCACCCTTACCATAAGGGGATCTTGTTGTATTTAAATTACCACCATTAGACCATCCTGATCCATTATATTCTTCAGTTGCTGCAACATATGGAGAAGAACCTCCAAATGCTAATCCAGCTGTTTGTGTACCATATCCTCCAATAAAACCTCTGCTTGTAGATAAAGACGATCCACTAGACCAAGCCGCTGTACCCAAAACCGTCCTAAAAGAACCCGTAGTCGTGTTATACCAAATTTGGCCCTCTGCTCCTGCATCGGTTGGATCGGAGGCTAGTGCCTTTACTGCTTTTCCAAATAATGTTTTATATTCGCTCATAATTTTTTAACTCGTTGTAAATGTTCTTGTTGTTGGTGCTGTTGTAAATTCTTCGGTTGCTGGAGTAACTGTTCCAGTATTACCTGATGCAAATAAAGCTGATGATTGAGTACCAATAGGTCCTAAACTAGCATAATATCTTCCAGTTCCTAAATTTGGAGCTGAAGACCAAGTTGTGCCATCATAATGACTAGTAGTTACAGTTGGATTTGGGAAACCACCAAACATAGCAGCCGCTGATTGAGTTCCTGCAGATGAATGAGCATCAAAACCACTTGGAGAACTAGTAACACTTGTCCAACTAGATCCATCATATTCTTCAGTTGTAGTTAAAACAGGACTTCCGCCATTTGCTAATGCGGCTGTAGAAGTTCCTGCACCTCTTAAACTAAATCTAGAAGTATTTAAATTATGCCCTGTATTAGTCCAATTTGTTCCATCATATAAATTAGTTACATTAGTAGCTGCTGGAGTGCTTCCTCCAAAACTTAAAGTTGCTGTTTGTGTTCCACAAGTTCCCATATTTTTATTTTGGGTAGGTAAATCATTTTGTTCAGACCAAGAAGTTCCATTGTATTCTTCAACTAAAACTGAATATCTTGGAGCTGGGTATTGATCTCCTCCTGTTGCTAATGCTGCTGTCTGAGTTCCACTTCCACCAATATACATTCTTGCAGTTGTTAAATCTCCTACTTCAGTCCAACTTGTTCCATCATATGTTTCAGTTGCTGCTGTAACTGGGTTTGGAAAACCACCAGCAATTAAAGCTGCAGTTTGTGTTCCTGCTCCTGCTGTTCCATATCTAGCAGTATTTACTGCTCCACCTGCTGTCCAAGCCCCTAAAATCTCTTCACCCTTCAAAACCTGACTTGTAGAATTATACCAGATCTGTCCTTCTTGAGGATTTGCTGGATCAGTTGAGGTAGACTTGATTAGGTTTCCTCTGATTTGTTTGAAGGTTGTCATCCGACTTACCCTTAATTATTCTTTAGAAGCCAACCTTGAGTTCCATCAGTATATACTAATGTGAAGCCAGCTCTTTCTGTTGCTACTGTTAAATCTGCTGCGGAACCCTGAATATTTTCTGAATTTCTGCCGACTGTTAAATTATTCGTATCAAAAGTTCCTGCATAATCTACAAATGAAACTTCATCACCAATTGTAGGTGTAGCAGGAAGCGTTGCTGTAAATGCTCCAGCATTTGTATTTACAAAATAACCTTCACCGGCTACAGCTGTAAATGTAGTTGTTTTAACTGCTTGCCAATCTGTACCCGCAGCAATAGTTACTGAAGAACCAAGAGTTGCTGCAACACCATTAATTGTGATTGACTTGTTAGTAAGTTTTTCATTTGTAATATTTGCATTAGAAACTTTTACAGTTGTAACTGCATCGGTTGCAAGTTTAGCTGCAGTGATTGTTCCATCTGCAGGAGTTGTTGGAACTTCAATTACATCTGTTCCATTTGAATATAAAATTTTATAACCTTTATCTGTTGTTGCAAAAGCAACACCTGAACCTGAACTTGTTTTAAATGTTACAGTAAATGCACCTGAAGTATTATTATAAATGTAATAAGTTTTTTCTACTGAATCAGGAATAGTTACGTTTACGTTTGTGGTAATTGTTCCTGTTAATTCTATAACAGCATTTTTACCATTTGATAAAGCACCATTTGTATAAGTTAAAGATGCGCCTGTTGTAGCATTAAGAGCAACAGATGAATAACCACCGATTGCTTGTTCTAAAATAAGTAAGTTTGTGTTTGTAATCTGACCCCAAGTTCCTGAGTTTTCTCCAGTTGCTTGTACGGTTAGTTTTAAACTAGCTGATGTAGAATTTGCCATATTTTAAATTCCTTAAATTAATTCATATTATTAAATTTATGCAGCAGTGTCAACTTCTGTCCATGTACTTGTAGAACCTTCGTTTACCTCTGTCCATGTAGCAGTTGAGCCTGTATTTACTGGGTTCCAGATTACAGTTTTAAGGCTTCCCTCTTGCATTGTCAAGCCAAAACCTGTCAAATCTACTACTGCATTTCCAACGATAGTTACATCGTCTTCTTGCATAGTCATTTCTTGACCAGTAACTTCTGCTATAGATACTGCATCAACGGTACCTAAATTAGCAGATAATGCTTGACCGGTTACTGATACTGTTACATCTGTAATTGCAGTAACATCATCTTCCTGCATGGTTAAATCAAAACCAGTTACATCTACAGGAGTTAATGCATCTAAAGTAGCTGTACCTTCTGTTGCTGTTAACGCTTGTCCAGTTGGAGATATAACTGCAGTTCCTGTTGCAGTGACACTTCCTAAATTAGCTGTAAGTTCTTCGTTTTGTACAATGATTGGTCCAACTGCAATTTCAATTGTAACATCATCTAACGCTGCAGTCATTGCCTGACCCGTGGCTACGGCATCAGGGTCTGCATCTACATTTCCTTCTGCTGCTGTTAATGCTTGACCGGTTACATCTATTAAACTGATATTATCAATTGTAACATTACCATCTGCAATAGTTAATGCTTGACCTATTACATCTGTATTTGCATCTGCAGTTGTTGTTACGGAATCTAAAGTAGCTGTTAAAGCTATACCTGATAAGTCAACGTTTTGACTTATAGAAATTGAAACGGATCCAATAGAAGATGTTAAAGGAAAAGATGATGATTCACCTTCATTCCATGTGCCTTCACCAAACGCACCTTCACCCCAAGGTTTATTTTGTAAATCAACTGTAACGTCTTGAGAACCGACGTTCCATGATCCACTTCCCCATGTGTTAGAGCCCCAAGGAGCTGACATATAAACCTCCTGTTAAATTAGCCGGAGATTCTTAATATAGCTGCCGTACTTGTTGGATTTGGAAACTGAATTGTGAATGTTCCAGAAGTTGCAGATTTATCTCCACCGAAATCTAAAACAGCAACCGCTGCATTAGTTACAGTAGCAGATGTATTATAAATCAATGCACCTCTAGCAGTTAAAGTCACACCAGTAAATGATAAGTTTGCAAAATCAACTCTAGCTACACCAGCAGTAATCGAAGTACCATTATTAACTAATGCTCCGCCACCTGAAGTGTATGTTCCAGAATCACCAACTTGACCAGTTGATGTAAAAGAAGTTGTAGCAGAAGTTAAAGTTGCACCTGCGGTATAAAGAGCTAATTTAAAATTATCGCCACCCGAACTTTTAAAGTTATGCTCACCTTCCAATAATTCTTTTTTGAAAGAATTTGCAATTGCTTGTGTTATAGCCATAGTTTATCTCCTTATTTACCTCCGACTCGAGGAACACCTGATTGATATTCATCTCGTCTTCTTCTTCCCATTTGTTCAATTGAGAAGCCTTCAACTACTTGTTTATACTTTCCTTCGTATAATTGCAAGAGATCATTTGGCCCCTTTAAAAATGAAAATGCTTCTACTAAGCAAGCATATAAAAGTCCATTGGGAAAATTTTGACTTAAATATGTAGTTGTATTACTACTCGATAAACCTTCATCTTTCAAGATATAATTTAACTGAATTTCATAGGTAGAGTCTGGTGTAGGCGCTATAACAATAGTGTCTTTATCCCACATACTGTAATATTTCGGCTCTCCAGTAACACCTGTTGAATTATATTCTGACATATAACTTGTATCTCTATATTCTAAAAAATTTCTAGTCGATCCTGATCCACCATCTACAATTTGAGCTGATCGAACTACTAATAATCCAGATGGAGTATTAATAAATCTTTGAGAAGTAATTAAATTTGCTGTTGCATATCTTCTGTTATTATCAGAATCAACATCTCTTAAAATTCTAAATTCTGCATTTTCAATAAATCCATCTACAATCGTAGATGTTAATACATTTGAATCTACTTCTGTATAGTCTCTAATTTTTTGTACTAATTCTGAATAAGTCATATTAAGCTGATAACGTTACTGGACCTGCAGTACAGTTATCTCCTCCTCCGTATACATCGCCTGAAGTAGCAGTATTGCTACTTACAAAATAATAATAATTAGTTGTATCTGTTATATTACCACTTGAATCTATTTTGCCAAGTATAATACTAAATCCTGATGCATTATCTATATCACTTACATTATCAAATGTAGGTATATCCCCAAAACCAGTTGCATTACTTGGTCCTCTGAATCTAACTACATCAGAAGTTGATCTATTATGAAAAGGTTCATAAACATTTACATAAGTATTACCCGCATACTTAATTGTTTCAAATGGATTAGGATTTAATAAAATTAAAACAGCTGGTTCTGTTCTATCCGGTCTTGCAAACTGTAAACCTTGTGGATCAGCAACAGTTGGTTTAGGTTCTAATTGTGGTTGTTTAGGTTCAAATTCTGAAACATGGACTCTTGATCCATTCCATTCAACAACCATTTCTTTATATGGAAAAGCCATTCCACTTCTATCAGAAATAAATTGTGCGTATTTTCCATTTGATTTAGACATTTGGATAATAAGTTTTTGGGGTTATAAAAGAACTAGATGAAGAACCATCTTCTTCTAATGCTCTTTTTAGTTCATCTTCATAAAGTAATTTCATTTGTTGAACAAGTTGTGGATTAAATTTTTGTGATAAATAATATGCAAGTCCTGCTACCATACAAGGTACAAATCTATAAGGTACATCTGCTTCATTACTGTAGGCCCCGGCATCTTGGATTCTACTTACATAATAATAGTTAATAAAGTTTCCGGCTTCAGTAGATCCTGGAGTTAAATATAAAGTGATAGTTACTTTATCTATAAATCTTTGAACAAAATATTGTGTTGGAGTTCCTTGTTGTGTTTTAGAAGATAGACCTTGATATTCTGATCTATTAATTTTGGTTAATGAAAAATCTACACTAGAAGAATTTCTGTAACTTGCTTCTAAAATATCATCAACGCCATAAACAGCTGTTGCATCAGAAGTACCATCAGCTGTTGATCTATACATTGTATATTCTGCTTGACCGGCAACTAATGTAATAGAATTATTTTTTACTTCCCAATAATGCAAACCTCTGTTTGCCCATTCTTGAAACATTATATTTAAAGAACGTCTTGCAGTTTTTATATCATTACCAGAATAATCAAATCGACCTACACGTTCGTAAGCTTCAGTAATTATATCATCAATATAAAAACTTGATTCAAAAGTTGTTGTTCCAGAAGTTGCCATCTAGACTCCTATTTATCAATCAATACAGTTGCTTTCGCACTTGTGATTGCACTACAAGTCATTCCACCTTTAAACAAAATTCCATCTTCAGGTATGTTAAATGAAAAAACATCTCCTGGAGGAACTTCTGCTGTGAATTGAGTTCCAGATTCATCTTGTAAAGTTACAGATCCTGTAGTTGTTTGAGTAGTTGTATTAGAAAGAATAATTCCTCTTAATCTTGTTCTACCAGCAAAAACTTGAGCTGCTCCTGTAATCTGTACCGCTTTTACATCACCTTTAGCTGCCATATTTTTCTCCTTAAAAATTTAAAGGAGCCCCGAAGGGCTCCATAATTAATTATGCACCAGTTGCAATGTCTGCACCATCTTGTACTCTTTTCCAAGTAGTACCATCAGAAAATGCATAAGTAGCTGCGTTAGAAAATCCGTTAGCAACGTAAATCATAACACCATCATTGTCTACTGCACTTAAAGTTTCTCCTGATCTTGTGCCTGATGCAATCGTAACAGTTGATGCATTAGAAACAGTCCAAGAAACTTTTCCACCTTGTTGTGTATCACCAGCGTTTTCGTTAGCACCACCAATGAAACCATTAAGTGCTACGACTGGTCCTGTGAACGTAGTATTTGCCATAGTTATATCCTCCTAGTTATTTCTACATAGTCTCTAGGCCGTCGACTATACGCGTCTATGCAGAATTTTATGTATAGTGATTAATTTATATAATATATTTTAGAATAGTGCAAGAAATCCCTACAGGAAAAGACCAATTCCAGTAATGTATAAGTCCTAATTAACCAGCGTAAAGATGAATTTCACCATCTTTAGGATTGGTTCGGACTTGCTCCTCTTGTTGCCTGATGATTGATCTAATTACTGTTTTAATCTCATCACCAATAACAGACATTTCAGCGGTAATTTGTCCCTTGTTTTCAAGAAACAACTCGTTCCATCTAGACTCGAGTTTCAGTTTCTTCGCGAACAATACCATGTTGTCCTGAGCCATTATTAACCTCCTCATAGGTTATGTAAAAATCATTTGCAGTACTATTGTATTGCAGATCATTTTGTTCCCATTTAATATCAGATTTTCCTAGAAAGTCAATGATAGGTTTATTTAGCTCGTCCGCATCATTTATCTCTTTATCACTTTCGATTTCAAATTGTGTTTGTAGATTTTTTGTAAAAATTTTAACTAAGTATTTATTCATGGTTTTGTCTTTCTATATTGTAAATGAGGCGGGATTGTGTCCCGCCTCAAATATTTTAATTATTATGCACCTTCAACGCCAAAGATACCTCTAAAGTCAGAAACTCCGAAAGAGTATCTTTCTCTAGCTTTATATCTTACGTTACCAGTATCGAAGTCACCTTCCATAGCAGTTTTAATTCCTGCTCTTTCAAAGTACTTCATACCATTTGGCACGTCAGTGATAATGTAGAACGCATCTGTGTCAGTTAAGAAATTGTTCACTCTGTAACCTTGAGGAACCATTCCCATAGAAACGATTGCGTTGATATCATTATCAGCAGTTCCAACTCTACCTTGAGACTTCATCAATCTCTCAGCTGTAAATTGAAGCTCAGAAGGAACGATCATTTTCACTCCTCTTGCAGCAATTTTAAGACCTCTTTCGTCAGTCATTGCAGCGATGTCAATTAAAGACTGCTCCAATGAAGTTTCGTTTAAGTCCGCTTGAGTTGTTAAAGTGTTTTTAACAGTACCTGCGATTGTTGGGTGAGAAGTGTTAAATAATGAAACACCATCACCTGAATCGAAAGCATCGTTAGTTGGTAGACCGTTAATTAACGGTGCAACTGCTTTAACTTGTTTTGTGTTCGCCATAGATCTAGCTAATGCTTTTGTATATCTACTAGCAAGTCTGTCATACAAGTTATCTTCAATCGCTTCTTCAGTGATTGAAAACGCTAAAGCTACAGTCTCGTGAGTGTATCTAGCAGTGTATGTCTCTTGAGCATTGTCAAAAGTCACGCCAGCACCTTCAGACTTAGTCTGTGCTTGAGCAAAACCTGATAACATAACTTCTTCTTCAAACGCTCTGTCTGAAGATTCAGTAGTGTATATTTCAGCATGCTGATTCTCATAACGTTTATACTCCAGGCCAAATAAGGCATTTAAACCTGGTTCTAGTTCTTTAACTAGTTGTCCTCTACTTATCGCCATAGTTTATCTCCTTATACTCCTGTTGTACCTTTTAATTGATGTTCATTGATCTCAACAACAAAATTTACGTTCGCTGAACCAATTTCGTTATTGTCTGGATCTTTTGAAACACCAAGTATTCTAAGCTGAGCTGAGTTCGTACTTAATGTAGAATCATTCAACTCTGCTTTTGATACATAGTTAGCTGAATCACCCGCACCTAACTCGATATCCGCGTTGTTAAACACATCAGTCTGCGCTGAAGCAGCTGTGTTGTTTGACTGGATCTCGAATCTTTCATACGGATCGTCTGCTACGAAAGCAACAATATCAGTAGCTGCATTGCTACCAGTATAGTGATTTGCCCACGTAGGCTTTTTAGTTGTAGCGTCAGTGTAAAACACGCCGTTTAAGGAACCTAAAATTGCTCCGCCCGCTGCACCTTGATCAATAGTTCCAGCCGCAGTTGCTTTAACTGGGTCTTGGAAATAGATCGTAGTACTGTCGTTAGCAGCAATACTGTATTCACTTAAACCTTGGTTGTCTCTGTTCTGACCTACTTTTCCGATTGGTCTTAGACCAAACGCTGCATCTTTATTTGCCATAGTAGTTGTCCTCCTTAGACATTGTTAGTTTAAGTGTACTCTGTTGGTTTTGGAAATCTTTAATTAGGATTTCTTAGTACCACCAAAAGTTACACGAGTCTGTCGATCAATATTGATCGGCATACTTGGATGCTGTTCCTTCATAAGATCGTTGTCTACTGCTTCAACATTTTCCTGAGCTTGTTTTTTATAATACTCAGATCGTTGTTTTGCGATCTCTTCCGGTACCCTTGCCAGCACAAGGCCACCAACTCCGATCACTCCTGCGTATTTGCCGTCTTCGACAATTGGATAATCTGATTCTGGATATTCATCAGCTCTTACTAATTCATATCCCGATCTAATTCTTCCAGCGACGTTTTTAGTGTCTTGGAATCCTAATGTTTCAGTTCTTATCCATCTGTGCTTAAAACCTGTAGGCGCAGGTGGTGCATCTAAAGATGATGGTGGAGACCAGACTTTTGGTTTAGAAGTTTTTTCTCTAGTCTGACTCGCACGCGAGGTTCTTGTATCGTTATCGTTTTCCATATGCTTATACCTCCTTCGTGATTTTTAGTTGTTTCGCATACTCTTTAAGTGGCACACCTAATTTTCGTGCAATTGCTACCTGAGACGGTGTGAGTGTCACAGAATTTTTGCGACCAGTATTTGTACTTCGCTTTGCACTAGCTACTGTTTGTACGGGTTTGGTCGTTTCCCCTGTATTGCTATTACTTGTAGCAAATTTGTGGGGGAATTCAAGTCTTATTCTTTTATCTATTTCAGAATAATACTCATCAGATTGAGGGTCATAACCTTCCTGTTCTGTCAACTTTTTATGTAGATCAAACGCAGTATACGTCATAGCCGTATCTTGTCCAAACCATGTATTATTGGCTGCCCATTGTTCAGCTTTTGGATCTGGTGTTGGTTCTTCCTGTTTTTGTCTATTTAAGTTGATTTCAGGTTTAACCTCTTTAGCTTTATTAGCATTAAACTCTTCTTGAGCCACTTTAGTCTCTTCAAGTTTTGCTTTTTTATAACCTAGCTCAGAAATAGCAGTTAAAGCTTCTGACTCTGCTTTTAGATCATTTGCTTCTCTAGCTGCTGCCAGTTTAGCCTGTGCTGCTTGCATACCTGATACAATACTATCTTCTGTAGACTTCAAGTATCCTGGTTCAAGCTTCGAGATTTTATGTTCAGCTGCTTCTTTTAATTTAATTTGCGCTCTAGCATATTCTGCAGCATCATCAGCTTGTCTCTGTGCTTCTCTCCATTTATGAGTTAGTTTAGCTATTCTTCTCTGAACATCTTTACTATAATTTTCTAATTCTTTATCTTTCTTTTCTTCAGCCTCTTCTTTCTTTTCTTCGGATGCAGTTTCCACTGTTTCAGTACTGCTTGTCTCAGTAGATTCAGCTGTTTCCTGTTCAGTATTTTCCTCCGTTGAATTATCTAATTCAACTTCAGTATCAGGTCCAGATGTATCTATGTCAACTGTTTTGTTTTCTTCTTCTTGCATAGTATTCTCCTTCTATGTTTTAGTATTGATGAAGTATATCTTCAGGGTTGTCGATGGTTGCTAACACTTCATCGTCATTTAGCATTCTAACTTCCCCACCATCTATCTGGATTCTTGATCCAGCATATCTTGCAAAAATTACCCAGTCACCTTTTTTACACCAAGGTCCTTCTGGAAATTTTTCTTTATCATAACAATGTGGACCCATAGCAAGAACAAGTCCACAAGTAGAACCTACTTGTTGTCTCTCTAAAGTATCTTGTCCAAGATATAATCCACCTTTAGTTTTTTCTGGCATTTTAAATGGCAGAACAACTAATCTCCATCCAGTTGGTTTAGGTAATTTATTTGATTCTTTTGTTTTTAAACGTTCATAGCCATCAATTTCTTTTTGATGTGCTTCTTGATTTTGTTTTTCGTATTTATCTAATAACGCCGATTTAGTCTTTAGTGTCGCCGAATCGGACGACGTTTGTAAGGTCTTGTTCTCTTTCAGTATCATTTTGCTCCTTTGGTTTTAGCAGGTTAGAGATTTCCTGTGATATTCTTAAATAGGCATGTGCCTGTCCCATCATATACTTGTATTTTTCCATATTGTCAACACCTCCACCAATCATATTGTCTCCAATATTTTGATAGGATTCTTTTAAATATTTTTGTATTTTATTAAGTATTACTAATTCTTCATTTAACATCAGCTATTTTACCTTTATTATTACCTTTCTTGATTACATATTTTTGTGTACCATTCGCACCGGTCTCTACCTCTTTGCGAAGATTTTTAAATAAGTCTTTTTCCTTATTTTCTTTTTCTTTTCTTTGAAGAAAAGAATCTATTGTTTTTGAGTCTCTCATAAATACTAGGTATAAAGGTATCAAAAAAATTGTCAATAGCACCAAATATTGTGTACATGAATCTATCGAACATTAGCAATTCCACTTTCTAAGTGACTTATTGATTCTTGAATCCGGATCCCTGGCAGTTTTAGCTGAAGTCAATCTTTTCTTCATACCCTTCATTCTAGCACAAAATGACTTACGTCTTTTTGCTGCTTTACTTCCTTTTTTTAATTTTGATGGTTTAGTGGTTACTGCTGTTTTTAATTTTGATCCAGGATTAGCTGCTCTATAAGATGCAACGCCTTTACGGTTCAGGCCTCCTGATTCAGATTTGCCTTCTTTTCTTTGCCATGCTGGCGATTTACTTCCTGATGCAAATTGTCTTCTGAACATTACGCTTGTGATTTTTTAATTGCAGCTTCTGTAGGTGCACCTTTAGCACCTTTTTTTCTCATCTTTTCACCACGTTTTCTTTTCATAGCTATATTATACCATAAACCTTTTTTAGCTTTTTTACCTTCTTTAGTTGTATGATATTTAGAAGTTGATCCGCCTTTAGACATACATGCTCTATCATTAGCTACTTGTGTATTATATCTTCTATTTGCCATTATTTTTTCCCCTTCATTGCCATTGCCATCATAGATGGTTTTGGTTTTTCTTTTTTCTTTTTTTTATTTTGAATAAGCGCTTGAAGTTTTGGTGGTAAAGTTTTTTGTGCTTTTGTTAATCCACCTAAATTAAATTTTTTTCTCATAATTATTTCCTCTTAATTAAATCAGTTGCTTTTAATCCATATACAGATGCTATGACACCTACAAAAATTGTCTGATACCAAAAAGGCAGTTGTGAAAAGTATTCAAAAAACAATTGCATCTTTTCCATAGCTGCCGGATCATCCGAAAATACTGCCCACGATAATAACGCAATTGGAGCCGAAAGTAAAATCAAAATAAACTCGTCCTTCCAGTCCGATTGTCTTGCTTCTAATAATTTACCTTGATATTCAGCTTCACCATTCGCCATTTTTTCTGCATGACGCATTTGTGCATCCGCCATTAACATTTTTGTCTTCTGACGATTCTTAAAAATATGAGAGCCTGCTTGTACGGCTAATTTAATAGCACCAAACCACATGTTAGTAAGCTTTAGAACTTCTTTTCTTTTCTGCTAGTACTTTTCCTTGACCTTTAACTTCCATTTCAGGTCCACCAGTACCAATTAAGTTAAAAGCTTTGTCAGCAGTAGTTTTTGATCTTGGATCAATCATAGTTTCTTGCTCACCAACTTTAACTTCTGTTATTTTATCCAGTTTTTCCATTTTATCTCCTTGGTTTTGATTTTCCAGCCTCCGATAAAGCAATTGCAATCGCTTGTTTACGACTTTTTACTTTTTTCTTTGACTTCCCTATCGGTAATTCACCTTTTTTGAATTCCCGCATAACCTTTTTAACCTTTTTTTCAGATTTTGTCATTTTATTTCTCATTTATTCGTTACCACCTCTGAAAATTTTTACTTTTGGCATCATATTCTGTTGGTTCTTCATCATTGAGTCAACATTTGGGATAGTTTTTGATAAAATTGTTTTTTCAATTGATGTATCAGCTCTTAATTTAGCTAATTCTTCGTTCTGCTCTAGTTTTTCATCTTGATTTTGTTGATTCATCATTGCTTTCATCTTATCAAGGTCCATTCTATCCTTACCTTCACGTTCTTTTCTATCATTTTCCATTGCTCTAAGATCTAATTCTCTTGATCTTAGTTTTGCGATTGGATCATTATCAAATTGTGAAGTAATTTTCTTCTCTTCATTCATAAACTCTTCCATCATCTCAGCAATCAACTGTGCTTTTCTCGCTTCAATCTTTTGTTGAATCTGCATTGCTTGCATTTGTATCTGTTGAGCCATCTGTGGATTCTGTTGCATCATCATTTGCATCTGTTGAAGTTGTTGCATTTCATCTCTGTACTCTAATTCAACTTGTTCTTGAGCCATTAGACTAATATGTTCAAAAATATTTTTCTCTAAACTTGCCATAACCATTGGATTATTTCTAGCAATGTTTGTTGCCATAAAATTTAAGTGAGCAGTAATATGTGATCTGTGATCTTGACCAGGAAACGCTTGAAAAGGTTTACCACCTAAAGCATCAATATGTTCTAATGCAGGATCTTTTGGTTGTGGTGGCATTGGTTTTACTAAAACACTATCAATATTTTTAACCCCTAATGCTTCATACATATTTCTATATGCTTGATACATATTATGCATTTGTGGATTTGAGGTTGCCAGTTGGAGTTCTGTTTGCGCAAGTGAGATACGCTGTGTCTGTGAAAAAATGTTGGGGTCAGCAACTGGCAATATATCTACCCTATCATCAAAATCTGATTGCATAATCATTCTTTGACCCCCAACTACATCATATGGATATTGTTGTGGTAGATATAACTTGAATACTCTTGCCATAAGTCTGAATTCATTCTTTAAGGCAGAGTAAATTCTTTTGTGAATAGCGGACATAGTTCTGCTTCCTCTTTCAAGTAAAGCAACTGTAGTTCCAACTGCAGCTTGTTGATTACCATCACCAACTTGCATATCAGCAATGGATGCAAATCTTTGACCTGCTTGAACAACCACACCCATCAATGCGAGTAAGGTTTGACTTGGTTCTTTAAACGGAAGCATCATGAATGAATCTCTTAGATTTCCACCTGGTGCATCTACATCTCTAAATTCTCCAGGTTGAATTGATTGTGCATCATCTCTAATTCTAATTCCTCTCATTTTAAAACCAGCTGGCAGATTAGATAACGTTCCCGCATCTAAGAGCTGTCTTAAAGCTGCGGTCGCTGTTCTAGACAGTCCACCAATCATGTGGATTAGACCGAAACCATAAAACCCTAAACCCGGTAAAAATTTAAAGTGTACAAAATATTGTACCTTATCTTTTTTAGGATTACCTACTTCGTAGTTTCTTTTAATAGATAAAATATCTCTTGATGATTCTTCTATTGTTACAATGTATGGAAGTTTAATTCCTGACGGCTCACCAGTCTCGGGATTGACATCTTCAAAACCTTCAATGTCTAAATTCACGTGACATTCTAAAATTGTATATACATCTTCATTTTGAGTTTTAGAAATTCCTTCAAGTTCTCTTTCTTTTTTCTCAACATCAGATTCTCTATCACCTGGTTTACCTAAATCAATATCTCTATAGAAACCTGCAATCTGTTGTTTTCTTAATTCGTTTTCTGAAATTTTAACACGATGAATAACCGCTTCCGCATCGTCTAATGAGGTAGCTGTATACGGAACGATTAAATCATCTGCTGGAACGAACTTGGATACTGCTCGTCCTTCTACTTCATCATAGTAAACTTTTTTAAAAGTTGAACCTGATAGAGGTAAATGAAATAACATAGAATCAAATTCTGGTTCATACTCTTTCATCTGATCCATAATTTGATAATTCATAAAATCTTTTACACGAGTTGCTTGTTGAACTTTTTCTGGAGTTTGTAATCCAATGATTTGAGTTCGAACCGGTCCATCTGCTGGTAATAATTCTTTATATGCTAAAGCTTGAAACTGTGTAACTGCTTCTGCTAATACTGGGTGTGTTGCACCGGATGCACCAGAAAATGGTTCTGTTCGTTGATCATATTTAAATCCTAATAAATCTAAACCTTGTGTGTAAGTTTTTTCCCAATCTTTTCTTGATGAAATATATTCTTGATATTTAGAATTTAAATCAGATGCTAATCTTCCTAAAACTTCATCTGGTAAAAAGTCTGCTAAATTTGCATAATGCTCATCACCACCTTCAGGTGTAGCTGCAGCTGGATCTAAATTAATATCAACAGATCCATCTTCGTTCTCTGTAACTTCTATGTCATCAGGTGACTCTTGTTCTTTTTCTACTTCTTCAACTACCTGTTCTTGAATTTCTTCTTCACCAGGTATCTCAAATTCTTTTCGAGGCTCGTTTGGAAGTGCCTTGTCTATGTTGTCTGCCATTTATTTTTTCTCCAGATTGTTTGATCGTTGTAACAGTATTATACGAAATATTCAAGCCCTGAGGCATGGGTCCTGATTTAGGTGGAATAGTTCTGGTTAAACGTTTAATCATCTATTAATTTCTTTACGTCTTCAATACTATCAATAATTTCAAATTCTGCATCAATATCTACATCTCCTTCTGGATTTATTCTTGCTATTTCTTGAGCTTCATAATCAAATTCACCAGGATATTCCACTTCTCTACCTGTTTTAGGATCTATTCTTTTTTGTGGTTTAACATAAACAATTTCTGCTGGTGCACCTTTATCTGTTTTAAATTTTGCAGTAATGGATCCGGCATCTTCTAAAACTTCTGCATCTTTATATTTATGATACGCTCCAGATAATCTACCACCTGTTACTTTATCTAATTTATCCATAATGCCTTTACTCTTTACTGCATCAACTAAATTAAAAAATATTTTCTCAGCTTCTGTTGCTACTTTTTCTACAGCAGGTCCTGCTGCTTCTATGCCTTTAGCAACCGGTTTTAACATTCTTCCAAATACCGGTATTGATGCAATGCCTGCAGCAGTTTTAAAAAATTTTCTTCTTTTTGGATCAAATCCATCTGCAAAACCAATACGACCACCATTGGCCATACCCATAATTCCTGTTCCAAAATTAGGGTCAGAAGCTGCTTGTCTTTCTCTTAAAGTTTTTTCCAATCTTGGTTGTAATATTTGTGTATCAAATTCTTCTGCTTTTTGTAATGCAAGTTGTTCACGTTCTGTTAAAGCAGGTGCTCCATATTGCGCACCAGCTTGTTTCATTTGTGCAGAAAATAAATCTTCTTTTAATCCAAATTGATCTACATAATTCGCTCGATCTCTTGCGTCACTAATTGGTACGCCCATCCCTAATGTTGCAACATTTAATAAAGTTTCTTTACCAGATCTTCCTTCACCTAAATCTAAAGGAGCAAATGCTGCACCTAAAGCAAGTTCAGGTATGACTGCAAATTTACTAACCTGTCTTGCACCTCTAGCAATTTGTGGTGCGTACTTTCCAAATAATTTTTTAGCTGTTTGAAAATCCTTAGATAAAATATCTTTAGCCATTTCAACATCACCCATTGCACCAAGAGTCATGGCTCTTTCTCTAACTTCAGGTTTTATTTTAACTTTTGTTTTATCTAATAAATCTACTAATGCAGTTCTTGTTCCTACTTCTTTTTTACCAATTTTAGTTGCAATGTCTGGACCTAAAGAACCGTAAAATTTATTGATGGCTTTTTTCTTTTTATTGTAATTATATAAAGTTCCTTCTTGATAAGAAGGAGATTTCTGTTCTTTTTTTAATATATTTTTAAATGTAGATTCAAGTGATAATTTACCTCTAGCTTCTGCTAAGTTTTGATCTCCAAATGTTAATTGCACATTAAAAGGATTTTGTTGAAATCCTTCTATGTGTTGAATATGAAAAGGATTATCTCTTGCACCTGGTTTTAATCCAAACTGTTTATTAATTTCAGGCATTAAATTTTCTTGATAAAGAAATGATTTCTGTGCATAAGGTTTTAAAACTTGATCTGATGGAGTATTGGTAGCTTTTTCAATGTCTTCTAATAAAGTGTCATATTTAAATTGATTACCTTGTTTATCGGTTAATACTATTTTCTGAGTTTCATTTTTATCCAAATACCTTTTAATAGGAAGTTTTTTATCATAACTAAAAGGTTTATCTAAAGCTTGTTCATTTCTTTTTAATAAATCTTCCCATAATAATGATTTAGGATCTCGAGGGTTTCTATAATATTTATTTAAATTTTTTCTTCGTTCTCTACTTTTTTCTAAAACATATTCTTCATATTTTTTTTGAGCTTCTTCTCCTCTCAAACCTCTTGAAGTTTCATATCTATATTTTCTATTAGCTAAAATTTTAGCTTCTCTTTTAGCATCGTCTGCTTGTAAGTTTAGTAGTTTTCTACGATCAGATATTTTTTTATTTATTTCTTTATCAGATAATTTTAAAACGTTTTCATATTTATCTGGAAATCTTTCTTTAATATATTGTTTATATTCTTTTCTATCTGCTTCTGTAATTGATTTAGCCGCAGTTGATCCAGCGTATACAAAATCTTCAGGAATTAATCCTTTTTTCTTCGCAATGTTATATCTTCTGTCAATTGAAATAGGTGAAAATTTTTCAGCTTGTTTTGGATCAGGTTTGTATCCTTCTTTATTTAAAAAATCTGCAAACTCTTTATTAGTTTTATCTTTATTTTCTATTCTTAATTTTACAAACTTATCTTCGTCTAAATAATTTTCAACTTTAGCTAAATCTTTTCTAGTATTGATTCCAGGATTTTTATAACCTTCTCTGTTATTTTCTAAATCTTCACCTTCAATTACTCCACCTCCAATTGCTTTATTTATTCTAGGTAAAGTCTCACCATGATTTTCTCTTGCAAAATCTAATAGCTCCTGTTTCCTGCTTCTAAAATAATCGAGTCCGGCTTCGGGTTCAACAACACCTTTTTCAGCAGCTTTATCTAATACTGCTTGTAATTTTAAAAGCATTTCATCTTGAGGGAATCCACCAATAAAACCTTTTAAGTAAAGATCTGCTTCTTCTCTAAACATATCTTCTGTGTAAGGTTTTTCTTGTGGTATGATCTGTTCTTGAATCGGTTTTCTAGGAGGTCTGACAAGATCAGCTTTTGCTAATTTAAATTTTCCAATCTCCATTTTACAGCCCCATTAAATACTGTAAGCCACCTTTTGAGTTCTTTTTTCTTGTGCCTAAAAAATATTCTATGGGTTGAGCTTCATCTGCTGCTTTTTTCATAGCCTCTTCCATTTTTTTATATCCTTCAGGATCTGTTTCTTTTGCAAACCTATCCATTTCACCTGCGATCTCTGGATCAGAAATATCTATACTTCCAGTTTTTTTCATCGACTCCATACTTTTTACAGGTTTGTTTTTAAGTTTTTGTAAAAGAGGTATTTTAAGTTCGTCGTATGCCATACCGTATGCGTTTAATATATCTTTTTGATCAAACATATTTCTATCTACACCAAGTTCTTCTAACATAGAATCGACTGCAACGTCAGCATCATATTTAATATCATCAGTTGTAAAAATATTATCAACTGCTTTTTTAATTTCGTCTTTTAAATTTTTACCTTTTTGAGATAGAAACTTAGCTAGTTTAACTCCAGAACCAAAAGCATACATTGCTCTGTTAATACCACCTTCTGAATTTGGTTTTCTATCTTTTGGATCAAATCCTAATAAAATATCTTCTTGTTCGATTGCTTTTTTAATCTCTTCCATCTCTTCATCAGTATATCCTTTAGGCATATCTGTTCTACCACGTTCAAGATTAAACATACCTTCTTGTTCTAAAATCTCGTCCATACTTTTTGTTGCTTTACCCATTCGTTCAATTTCAATCATTTCTTCTGCAACGTTTTGAACATCCCCTAATACATCTGCACCAAATTCTTTTATAAATATTTCTGTTGGATCTACTTTATCTGGTACTTGAATTCCTGCTCTATCTAAAATTTTTCTAGCTGCAGTTCTAGTTAATCCTGTTGCAAGATCCATGCCAGGTTGTTTCATTTCTTTTAAACTCTCAATACCTTTTTCTAATCTTTGCATGACTGGACTGGTCCCTGATTCCTGAACCGGTGTTTCTTTTTTCGGTGCGTTTTTAATAGAAGTAATACCGCCGCCACCAGGAGGTGGGGCTTTAGTTGTAGGTCCTTTAAATACTTGTTCGATTTGTCGTTTTAATAAATCATTAACTTCACCAAATTCACGTTTTGCAAAGTCATAAGCTTCATCAATTGTCTTAATTACATTCTGTGATCTTAAACTTCGAAGCGATGCTAAAAATCTTAATATTGGATTCATACTAATAATAAACCTTCTGTTTTTGTGGAATCGGTTCATCCTCATAGTCTTCAGGATGTTGAATCAATCCACCTTGTCTAAATCTCATTACCGCCTGAGTCATTGAGTCCACCAAGTCATCGTGGTCTCCATATGGGAAAGCTGCACATTCTTCAATAACCTCCTGCGCGAACTCCATATTTTTGGGCGCCCATATTCTCCCTGACTCAAACAGCGGAGAGACACTGTTGACCCTCGTGTGCTTATCGTTGCCTTTAGAGGGTGAGAAGTTTATAACAGGAATCCCAGCTTTACGCAACTCGTAAGTTAAAGGTAGTCCAGATGCTTTAGATTCAATAATTACGGTTTCCGGATTCCAGTACCCATACTGATCCAGCGCGATCCTACGGAGTTCAGGAAATTCATACCGACCTTTAATTGCATCAATTAATATTAAATGTTTTCCAGAATCTTCACCAGGTGTAAATACACCCCAAGTCGTAATAGCACTAAAGTCAGCAGTTTCTTTTTTCATAAACGCAGTATCATACGATTGTATAACATGTTCTAGTGGTGGAATATCTCCATCCCAATCTTGCCACCATTCTCTTTTGATCAATGCTCCTTCTTCACCGGTTGGGTTTTGCATGTACTGAGCGTTCCATTTTGATAATGGTATTGATGCACGAACACTTTCTAAATCTTTCAAGTTCCAGTATTCAGGCCACAATGGATCACCGCTTGGCATGATAGCTGGAAATTGAATTACTTCCCATTGATCTGCTTTAGGTTCTTTTTGTGCTTTAATTAATCTACCTGCTAAATCTTTTTCATTCCATCTTGTCATTACGATTACAATTGTTCCACCCGGTTGAAGACGTTGACGTGGACCAGATGTGTACCATTCATAAGTTCTATCTAAAGCTTGATTGTTCATTGCATCTTGTTCAGTGTGTGGGTCGTCAATAATTAATAGATCGGCACCCCGTCCAGTAATTGCAGATCCAACACCAGCAGCATAATATTCTCCGCCTTGTTGTGTTTCCCATTTACCTGCAGCCTGACTATCTTCTTTTAGTCTTGTTTGAAATACTTCCTTGTACTCAGGTGAATCCATAAGTTGTTTTGCCTTACGACCAAATCGTACAGAAAGTTCTGTGGTGTTTGTAGATTGAATAATTTTTAATTTTGGATTTCTACCTACCATCCATGCAGGAAGTAAGTAAGATGCAAATTCAGATTTAGTATGTCTAGGTGCCATATTAATAATAACACGTTTTATTTTTCCTGTAGCAATGTCATTAAATTTTTTTGCAACTTTTCTATGATGAGATCCTTCTACAAAATCAGGCCATACATGTTTAACAAAAGCCATAAAGTCATTTCTAATTTGAGTTTCTTTTTTCTTATCTTTCCACTTAGCCATATATAAAGCTAATTGTCTTTTTACATCAGGTGGTAACTTCTCAAACTTTTTTAATTTATCTATGTCTATATCCATAACTTCATTCGAAAAAATTTTCTAAAAAATTTTTATACATACGTTTTTGACTCCAATAAGTATTTTACGTCTTTAAGTATCCAAAACTCCGCAAAATGTCGCACCTATAGGGACCCCTTTTTGTGTATGTATAATTGATTATATATAAAATTGCAAATTTTGGATGGGGCCTGGTACCTCTATCGAGATACCAGGTTTTAACAGAAGCTATGCCCAACGTTTGAGCGCTTTCTTTTTAATCAAGATGGCAGGACCGCTGACCCAATCATCATGACCAAACAAGTACTTGTCTTTTGTGAATGTAGTTCGCCACAATGTAGTTGCCTCTTCATTCACTGGTAAACCTTTTAACTTACCTTCTTCATTAACAATAAGATAATCACCGTTAGGAAAACTAATTCCCTCAACGTAACCACCAACAAACTGTTGAGCCGCTTTTAAATCTGGCTCATGTTTGCTGTCTTCGACTATTTGAAATTTAGCTGTTGATTTTAGTTCCATAAGTCCCTCACCATTGCGCCATTGGTTGCTTTATTTAAACACTCCAGATATTCTGTTTCTGTCATCTTTAAATACTTGATGCAGAATTCATGTTTAATATTTTGAGTTGCGCCAGGCTTTCTTAAATATTCTACAGCCTTATCTAAGATATACTGTCTCATTTCTCCACCTGGTAAAAACTCATCTTTTAATTTTTTAGTTGGTTCTTTTTCTTTTGACATATGTTCCTTTCTGTTATTCTGTCTTGTACCATGGACCATGCCTCATGGTCCATGGATAAAGTTGTCACACCTCTCTAGTTATTATTTTGGAGTTAGTATAGGTATGTCCCCAACTAGTTGTGTGAGTTGTTTTTTCAACTCGGTCAATCGGTGTGTGCAATGGCTCGTTTCTTGGTGCAATGTTTATAACTTGCTGAATGTATTTATTTGCAAAGTCATTGTAACAGCCATTACTACAAAAATAAGAATACATATTAATGTGGTCAGGGTAAAATTGTACTTTACGAGTTCGTAAAGCTTTATTGCCCTTGCTACCTCGCACCCTGTCAACTGTATGATAGGTATGGCAACTTGGACCATGGCACCAAACATGTGAGGTCATACAAATAACCCCACATATACTACTGCAACACATACAGTTAAAATTATTAATGCGTCCATGTTAGTACCTCACTTCCCATTTGCCTTTGGCAGTTCTATATCCTTTTTGGTCTAGGTCATAGTAAGTTATTAAAGCCTCGCCAAGTTTACTTGTCCAGTATCTACATTTTTCTGTCCATTGACCAAACCTTGTCACAGTTTCGCCTGTTGATTTTGTAAATGTTATTCTAAATGTTTTATTGTGTATCATATTATTCCTTTCTGTTATGTATGGGACTATCGCATAGGATAGTCCCATTGTCAAACATTAATTTACAGATTGTTCATATTTTTTTCTTGCCAAAATTTTAGCCTCTCTTGACATGAATTTATTTTTCATGCCTTTTATTCTTTCAGCAAGATTTGTTGGATTGTAAATTGTAAGACCTGTTGAGTTAGTTCTTATCAATTCTGCCTCATCAATCTTGATACCAAGTGCGTCAGCTAATTCAACTGCCTCACTCATGTATCTGTATGCTTTCAATCCAATCTTTAACTCATCACATTGTTTAGTGATACTATCAATCCACTTTTGGTGTGTTGATACTAATTGAGATTTAGCAACTCGCCATTGTTCTAATTGCTCATACTCATCTTTAGTACATGCGATAGTTCTTGAACGACAGTAAGAAGTTCCTATTACATCTAATAAAAAATTATCATTAAATGCTTTGGTCATTCCTGTATTGTTTTCAGAATGATAACTTGATGAAAACCCAAGTGCTTTATTATTTGCGTCCACATGTTTAGTTTTAAATGGATTATCTTGCTTATCATTTTGTTGAGCAAGAATATCTGGGTTTAACCCTTTTTCTTTTAACTCATCTCTATAATAAGCATAAGCAAATTGTTGTCCCTCATCACTTGAGTATTCACTACCTGTAAGATTACCAAACAAACCAAAATCAAAATGAGATTTTGTTTCTGTTTCTTTATTGTCCTCATCAACATTTTCTGTGTGAGCAAAATAAAAACATTTATCTTTGGCAACAACATCACATGGACTTCCATATTTAGATTTAAAGTGTCTTAAAACTTTAACATCTTCTGGTGGATAAGACCTTTCAACAATCTGTGTTGCAAGTTCAAATGCTGATTTATATTCTGTATCAACATTCTCTCTTGCTACGAGATATGCCTCTTTCTCTTGTGTCATTTCTTCTTCAAACACATTTTTTATTTTACCAAACAACTTATTTCGTAGTTCAGTATTTAATCGTATTCTTGACATAATGTCCTTTCTGTTAATTGTTAATAATTTTTTTTATAAACTATCTTGACATTCCTGTCAATAGGATTATATAGGATTTATCTATCTTGCTTGATTATCAAATCGAAAGATATTGACTGTAGAGTGGTAGATATATTAGTAACGGATAGCGGTGAGTTTAAACACTATACCAGAAGAGAAGGCCCGGAGCTCTATATGTCATGCAATTACAGGCCTCATGACCTCTTCCGGCGCACGTTACTGATAGTAATTTGTTGGTCTATTGTTAGATGCAAATTTTTAAAAGCGCTAGCATGGCAATGGACCTACTAATTATTATGACTAAGTACACTCTTATACTCGCTCCACTGGAGGTGTTTTCTAAGAGAACATTCTTAGGCCAGGGTCCGGAGACTGCAGCTCTCCCGGATCCTGAGCAAATGAAAATAAAATAAAAGCTTCAAGCAGCAAGCTTCAAGCATCAAGCTGCGGCGTCGTTGCACATGTACATGAAAAATTTCATATGCATAATGCAGCTAACAGAAAGGAATAATTATGAGTAAAGTGTCACCAATGAGCGAAGAGTTTCATGACTGGCTGGACAGCTGCCCTGTGCAATGGTTCAGGGGAGAAGTGAGCAAGGACCACGTTGTATATTATTTTGAAACGCCGGACGAAAATGAAGATGATGAGAATTAAACACAACGATCTAACACATTATTTTTTACGTGATCATGACCAGCTGCCGGATGCCTATCTCCGGAGCTGTAAGAAATTTTTTAAAGAACTGAGCATCAAGCAACAAGCCTCAAGCAACAAGCGTCAAGCGGTCACATTACACAAGCCCGGTTTACGTGTTAAAAATAGATTTAACAGAAAGGTATAATATGAATACAAAAGAAGCTCTAAAAATTGTGGGCGGCCTGAGCAAGCCGTCTAAGATGCCAGGCTGGGCCTATGGTACACCAGCCGCAGAATGTAAGACTGGAACAAAGTTAAGAGACATAAAGGGCAGCACCTGCCATAAGTGTTATGCAATGAAGGGTTGCTATGTCTTTCCGGTTGTTCAGGCAGCTCAATACAGACGTTTAGATAGTATCCAGGACCCGCGTTGGGTTGACGCCATGGCCATGTTGATTAATTCTAAAAAATCAAAATGGTTCAGGTGGCATGACTCAGGCGACGTGCAGGACGAAGCTCACTTGTATAAAATTTTTGAAGTATGCGAGTTGACGCCAGAGACTAAGCACTGGTTACCAACTAGAGAAGCCTGGACCAGGAAGCACTTAAAGCACAAGCCAAAAAATTTGGTATTACGATTTTCTATGCCAATGGTTGACCAACCTGCCTCAGGCAGCTGGGACAATACATCAACAGTCGTGAGCGGTGAAGGGAGAACATGCCCGGCCCCTGATCAAAACAACGAATGCAAAGACTGCAGAGCATGCTGGGACCATTCTGTTAAAAATGTAGCCTACGGTAAACACTAAACCGTGGGCCACGTTTTCCGACATCCAAATTATTATAAACAACTAAAGGAGAAGTATGAACAAGAAGCAGCAAGCAACAAGCATGGAAACGACGATCCGGATCTTACACGAAGAGTGGGCCCTGAACCAGGGACTAAGATCCAAGCGTCAAGCTCCAAGCATCAAGCGTCAAGCAGCAAGCGTGGACGCAGAAATTTATAACGATTCAGATTACAGAGCGACAAGCATCAAGCGTCAAGCACTGACAAAAATTCCAAGCAACTAGACCAACCCTGTTTCCGGGGGTCAAGCTTCAAGCCACAAGCTACAAGCTCCCGGATATCTTTTCCTTCATAAAGTTTTGGAAGCATGAGGCAGGCATCAAGAACTAAGATAAAAGTATTGAGTGGATGCTTCACGTGAAAGGCTATTTGGTGTGGAGAGAAGGTGACCTTGTTTGTTTTTGTAACTTTCAGCTCTATAGTGAAAAAGTGCCTATTATTATTATAGACCAATAGATCAGGAGTGCCGGGAACGCTAAGATTCTCCAGTCGAATAAGCGAAAATTCTTTAAAATGTTTTTTAACTTGTGCATAAAATTTGGTTTCAGGTTTCACGTTATTTTTGAGTTAACAGGCTAACCAATTTTCTTCAAAACTTTACCCATATTCCATGTTTCAGCTTGAACTGTAAAGACTAGTCGGTGTGACTCTCTAACTCCAATTAATTTATTTTCCATTAATTGTAAAGAGGAAATATCATAAAATTTTCCATCAGGAAGACAAACTTGAACACGAGCATTTTGAGCTGTACCGTGTTTCATCATCTTATCCAAAACTTGTCTTAACATCTTACCTTGCATAAAACTTTCTATTCATGGCGCTCAGTATCCACAGACAATATGAGTAAGAACTGCTTCGTAAGCCAGCGCCAATCAATTCAATGTTTATATGTAATTAGGTGAACCAGTTTTTACCTAACTACAGTTGCATTTATATCATTGTTGTGTTAAATGTCAAATATGGGTTTACCAAAAAAACTAACAGAACAACAAATTAAATTTGCCAATTTATTAATATCTGAACAAGGTAGAAAAAGTGCCACAGCGTGCGCTATTGAAGCAGGTTATGCAAAAGAATCTGCAAGACAAGCTGCTAGTAAATTACAAAATCCAAAATTATATCCACTGGTAGTACAATACATTGGTGAGCTTAGAGATGAATGGCAAAAACAATACGAAGTCACATTTGGAAATCACATAGCAGAATTAGGTAAACTTAGAGATGAAGCTAGAGATAAGAAAGCCTGGTCAGCTGCAGTTAATGCTGAAGTTGCGAGAGGTAAAGCGGCTGGGTTATATATTGAGCAAAAGATAATTCGGACAGGTAAATTAGAAGACCTATCGACAGAAGAATTAGAATCCAGAATGAAACAGATAATAGACGATTATTCACCCATACTTGAAGGAATGGAAATAGAAGAGTTAAAAGATAAAGTTCTGACAGAACCAAAAATAGTATCACCAGAAACAGAGGAAGATAACTCATTAGATTAATCGTTTTCTTTTTTATCTAAATCATTTCTCAACATTTCAACTATCCAAGGATTGTCTCTAAATACCCCCATCATCACATTTGTAAGTTGATTGACTACAGCTTCTTCATGCTCATCTTTTTCTAATGGAGCTTTTTCTTGATTTAATCCTGCAACCTGCACTGCAGCATGCATTATTTCGTGTATGATTGTATTAGCTCTTTCTTGACCACATAAATCATGTTGTATACTAATAATATTTTGTCTGTAATCGTATTCACCAAAACAATCTGTCATCAACCATTTTTTATATTCTGGTCTAACGTATTTTATTTTGATATCCTTGTAACCAACTCTTACACTATCGGGTAAGCCTTTAACTTCAACTTCAATTGGTTTTATATTCTTAAAATGTTTCGGTTTATTTTTTTTCATAATTTTCCTATATACATATAAAGGGGTATGTATGTATATACATAAAAATCATTTTACCCCCCTCTTATAGGGTATCATACTATATAAATTGTAACAGCATGTAACAGAATTGTAACAACAGAGCCTATCAAAAAACCTAGTGTTTTCAATACTTTTAGTAAATTGTAACAGTTGTAACACATGTAACACCTTTTTTATTTTTTTATTTTTCAAAATAAAAGTTTACCCCTTTTTCTGATTATATGTTACAAATTGGTCAACCTTACTGACCCATTTCCACATATATTGTTGAAATTCCTTATCTTTAACCACAAATTTCTGAAAATAGTTATCTTTAGTGCACATTAGAATCACTCCAGACTGTATTTTAGTGTCATAAACATGGTTATGGGCCATGGCGTATGCTGCCAGTTGCGTGAAATAATCATCAATCCACTCTCGTTTCTTGATTTTATTGCTTTGCTTGAAATCTATGATAGACTCCCGGCCTTCATAAATACCCACTAAATCTGTGGCTCCAGCGTATAGACCTGGATAGTACAATGTTATCTCAGACCCCCATACTTCGTCCATAGAGCCCTTTAGACCCTCTTTAAAGATGGTTTGGGCCATGATGCCTGCTGCCTGACCCATGTCGCTTAAATCAGCGTGTCCTTCGCCCGTAATGTACCCTTCGATTATTCTATGCATAATTGTACCACGAGCTGCTGCTGTATCTCTTATTTCATCTGCCTTATTTTCGCCTACTTTCTGCTTCCATTTAGCCAGTATTGCTTTCTTCTCATCTGACTGAGTAGCCTGCAATATTGTTGTAACAGATGGTAACTTTTCGTTATTTACATCATAGTGACGTTGATCATTAATTAATGATCGTATTGACAGTGGGTAATCAAATTTTTTATTCCATTTCATTAGTTTAATTCCTTCTCTGGTTTGCCGTGATACACTTCATACCAAGCTTCACAATCTTCATTAGGACATTGATACATAGACACAATTAAAAATTCTTCTGTACCACAATCTTCTCCATCATAATCATTTTGCCAGACTAATTCAGTCTGGCAGGTAAAACACTTAGGCATTGGGTGTTCCTATCATATTAAGGTTATATATTATTTTATTATTCAACTCATACTTTCCAATTATTTCTTTCCAACTGTAGTTGGGTAATAATTCTTTTATTAAATGTTGATTACCATTGGTGTGTTCGGTTTTAACAGTGTGGTACTCAGTCATGATAACTGGTTTATGTTTTTTGATAAGTTCTAATCCACCTTTAATTACAAAATGTTCATGACACTCCACATCAATTTTAATTAAATCTAATCTATTCAAATGGTTAAATTTTTTATCTAACGTACATTTATAAATAGGCAAAAACCCTTGTTTCATTTCATCCATAAACTGTATTTTAGTATTACCGGTATTAATTCCTTCAACATCATATCTAAAATCATTCGTTACAAATGGACCATCTTCATCGGTTACTGCTTCTTGAAACGTTTGTACATTTTTAACTCCATTGATAATGATATTGGTGTTTAATATTTGATTAATAAATCGCTGCATTTCAAATGCAAAAATATATCCTTTAGGACAATACATTGCGAAAGGAATTGTATGCGTTCCAATGTGAGCACCTACTTCTATAACAACAGAGTTTGGTTTTAAGTGTTGAATACACTCGCGGTAAACTTCATTTTCCCATCCACCGTATTTTTTTAATGACTCTGGTATATAGAGATCATTACTAATGGTCAGAAATTTACCACGATTAGTATTAATCTGCTCTAATATCAATTTAGACATTAGTATTTATTTTTTCTTAAATTGTCTAATCCCCACTCCGGTTTTAGATTTGAAAAGTGAAAACATTTCTTTTGTTCACTTACCTTAGTCAAATCAAAATCAGCACAAGGTTTGATATGGTCAATATGCCATGCACCATAATTGTCCCAATTCATTCCTCTTTTAAATAACTTCTCAATATATTTTTTAAAGTCATCTGGAGTTAATCCAACTAAATCAAAAGTGTGTTGTGTCTTTTTAACATTGTTTCTTTTTAAAACACTCCACAATCTTGTTCTTAGGTTATTAGCTAATCTAAATCTTGGATTAGTTTCACGGTACTCTTTATGTTTACTCATCACATATTCATTTCGTCTGATTTTAGTTGAAGGTTCCATATGCCATATTTGATTATACTCACGATTACATTCTTTACAGTAAGGTTGTAATCCATCTTTAGTAGATGCTTTTTTACTAAACTGTTTTATTGATTTAGTATGACCGCATCTTGGACAGTGTTTAGTCATTCCCAACTCGCTTTCTTGTCACGTTGATTTTTATACCATTCAAAAAATTTCTTATCAGTAAACCAATAAGCAATTTGATCCGGCGGTACTTGGTCCGTTCTTATACAGTCGTATAAATTCTCGTATTCATGTTTTTTAATATTAGGTTTTTTTACTGCCATGTGACCTCCTCATAGTTTCCAAACAAAACATCTTCAGTAAATTCAAGTAATCTTTTTTCTGCTGGGACGAGTTTATTTCTGTCCCCTAAAAACATTTGTTTAGCTTGCAGCTCTTCATTGATTGAAACACAATCATCAAAATCAATTTGTACCCAAAACTTTTTATTGTTGACGTACTCTTGATTATTTATTTCTTTTTTGTTTTTCTTCCGGCCTACCATCTTTTGTCCTTTCTCTGTTATTCCATCTACAGTCTATTTCCATTACATCATCATTTTTACCATAACATATTTTTATAACATGTCCTAGTTTACTGGAGTCTATCCAGTGTTTTTTATAGTCTTTAATCACTATTGTTTTTCTAGTAGACATTTATTCTTCCCTTCATCAATTTTTTTAAAATCATAAAGCATCAATACATTTTCAATAATAGGCATTTCATATTTTGGATAATCATCAAATACAAAACGTGCACCAGACTCAGATCTATTTGCAAACCAAACTGCTTCAGTCATCACATCTTTAGTCATGTGTGGTCCATCAAAATGTACAAATGCAAATGTAGAATGTCGATGTTCGGTATCATTCATAAATTGCGTGTCTGTCATATTACACAATGTAAATTTACCTTGATTGCGATACGGTTTAAAATCATTGAGCATGGTGTCTCGCATTTCATCAGTATAATCACAGGTATATGCGCCGGTATTGTCGTAATGTTGGTATTCTAAATTACCGTAAGGGTCAACACCCACATGAAGATAACTATTAATAGTATTATCAATGATAATCTTAGAGCCCAATCCTTCACGAACTCCAATCTCACAAGTTTTATAACCATTGCAATTAAAATTTTTAGTCCATTTATCCAATAGTTCATAATCGGTACTATCTCCTCTTATCATTTTCACCTTTCTCTCTAAGTTTAAATTGTAGATATATTTTTTGTTTTCGTAACATATCTATTTCTTCCTCTAGTTTTTTGATATGTGCAACAGAAAGTAAATCTCTTTCTTTCTGTATGTTTTTAAATCTAGGTTCATCCATCATAATTTCTCCTTGTGAATTACATTGTGGACATTGGTGTATGGTTTCCGTCGGATTCTCTATTGATTCCTTCACTCTGATATAACCGTTTCCATGGCATCTTGGGCATATCTCTTTTGCCATAATTATCCTCCATTTCTTTCATTACTTTATTTATTTTCTTTCTAACTAAATTACCATCAAGTTCTGATAATTGACATACTGCATCAAAATCTCTGTTCGGTAATGTGACATAATCTAGTTCATGAAATCTTTTATTTTTGTAAAAATCAAAAAATTTCAATGTTGTAGATTTAATTTTAATTGCATCTGAAATAGCTGCAACTAATACATTTCTCCATAAGTTTCGAATTGGATTTACCTCATCAAATTCTACTAATGTTTTAAATCCAAAATTACCTGGTTGATATCTTGCCATTTAACTTCCTCGCTTTCTCATTGATTATTATGTCTAATGCTTTGGCCCTTGATACCTGAACCTCTGGCACAATGATCTTTCTTATCTTGTCTAGCTTATTACAACTTTCATGTGACAATGCGACAGATTTGTATTTACTTATATCAGTCATTATTATATCCTTTCATTTTTTATAAATAACAATATAGGATAATTATATTTTTTTACAAGATTGTCAATGAAATTTTTACTTACTTTATATATATGTTCTCTAGTTACTGGTGAATGTGTTATGCCTAAACTAGAAGAATTAGATATTAAACAGTTTTATGGCACGCACTATGGTTGTGTACGTGCCGGATTAGGGGATTCTTTTGAACTATTATTTGATGGTAAAACTTTCTCTGCAAATGTTATTGAGAAGATGGAGCTTTACCCCAAGTTTTCTTGTGAGAAAGTGCAGATTCCGGAGGAACCTGCTTAAGTAATTTATACCACTGATCCCTGAGGCCTGGATCCTTAGTCTTGTTATACTCGTTGGCTAACTTATCTGCCTTGACGGTTATATTTCTTAAAATCTCGTTTCTCATTTTTATTCATCCTTTTTTTATGTTTCCCAGGTCTTTTCCTAGGCTTCGGTCTTTGTACGAAGTCTTTAAATTTTTTAGCCATTTTTATT